>Ga0111163_1080_pt1 | contig 13707 bp, 12 predicted proteins | sample DeeMarSeWOR28_12_FD_80262 | JGI IMG/M metagenome (GOLD analysis project Ga0111163, IMG submission 80262) | Nitrospira bacterium SG8_35_4 | reverse complement strand
GTCGGGTCTGCCTCTGCATAACCGAGCGCCTGTGCTTCCTTCAGGGCTTCAGAAAAACTTACCCCCTCATCGGACATTTTCGTCAAAATATAATTGGCGGTCCCATTAATAATTCCAAAGATGTTGCCGATCGAGTTGCCAACGAGGGACTCTCTCACGATCTTGATTATAGGAATGCTCCCGGCTACCGATGCCTCAAATCCAATGTCTGCACCGTACGTGCTGGCGGTCCTGAATATGTCCTTTCCCTCTTCTGCAAGAAGCGCCTTGTTGGCAGTCACCACATGCTTTCCCTGTTTCAGGGCGCTGATAATGATTTCCTTTGCCGGATGAATCCCTCCTATCAACTCGACCACAATATCAATATCGGGATCATTCAGGATTTTGCCCGAATCGTTAATCAATACACCTTTTGGCAGCCTGATGCCGCGGTCACGTTTCGTATCAAGATCAGCAATATGTTTCAGGACGATGGGGAATCCGGCCCTGCCCTCAATCTCTTTCTGTTTCTTCAGCAAAATAGCGGCAGTTCCTGCGCCGACCGTGCCGTATCCAATAATCCCGACTGATATTCCTGATTTTTTCATGTTTTCCTGATTTAAAAATACGTTAAGATGAATGAATTCGTTATAACTAGATATTATGCTCCAAATTGCTCTATTAATTCAAGAGTTGCGAGTCGGGGTATTTTGTTACCGGTTTATGGTCATGCGTTATTTGTTAATCAGAACCATTAACCGTTGAACAGAGAATTACAATTCACCAATTACAAATAACTTTTACTTGCTCAACGCCTTTTTAATGCCCCTCGTTGCCTGCTTGATCCTGTGCTCATTTTCGACCAGTGCAAAGCGGACAAACCCCTCACCTGCGGGGCCGAAGCCGATACCCGGGGAGACAGCGACTCCACCGGCCTTTATCAGAAATTTTGTGAACTCAAGTGATCCCATCTGTTTATACGGCTCCGGAATTTCCGCCCAGACAAACATTGTTGCTTTTGGGGGTTCGACTTTCCATCCGGCATTGTTGAGTCCCTGGATGAGGACGTTCCGCCTGTTTTCATATACCTTTGCGATCTCTCTGACGCATTCCTGCTGGCCGCGTAACGCAATGATGCTTGCAATCTGGATCGGCTGGAACATGCCGTAGTCAAGATAACTTTTAATGGTCGTGAGGGCACCGACAAGCTCCCTGTTGCCGCAGCAGAAACCGACTCTCCATCCTGCCATGGAATAGCTCTTGGTCAGCGAGAAAAATTCAACGCCAACGTCCTTTGCACCATTTGCCTGGAGAAAACTGGGCGGACTGTATCCGTCAAAGGTCAGATCAGCATAGGCAAAATCATGAAGCACAATGACGTTGTTCTCTTTTGCAAAATCCACGACTCTCTGAAAGAACTCGATGTCAGTGCAGGTCGTGGTCGGATTATGAGGAAAGTTTATAAGCAGCACTTTCGGCCTGGGCCACGCTGACCTGAATTCTTCTTCCATACTCTTGAAAAAATCCGCGTCTTTCTGAACAGGAATACTTCTGACATCACCGCCTGCAAGAATAAAACTGTACGGGTGGATTGGATAAGCAGGTGCAGGTGTCAGGATAAGGTCCCCCGGCTCGGTCATGGCATAGGCAATATGAGACAGCGCCTCTTTTGAGCCGATGCTGATCACCGCCTCTGTTTCGTGGTCCAGATCAACGTCAAACCGTCTCTTGTACCATTCACAGATGGCGAGCCGCAGCTGTGTTATTCCCTTGGAAGCAGAATACCGGTGGTTCTTGGGGTTTTTCACCGCTTCGATCAACTTGTCGACAATGTGATCAGGCGTTGGAAGGTCGGGATTCCCCATCCCGAGGTCAATGATGTCTTCCCCTTTTCTGCGCGCCTCCATCTTCAGCTGGTTTACGATCGCAAAGACATACGGGGGCAGCCGTTTTATTCTCTTAAATTCGTACATTGTATCTCCTCATGTGCAGCATCAGCAGATTATTACATATTCAGCAGAATTTTTCTAATATTATTTTTAATACCCTCAGTCCGTACTCAGTAATCAGTACTCAGTAATCGGTAGTCGGTATCAGATTGATAAACCGACTACCGACAACCGGCCACTGGCTACTATGGTTAATCACCATCAAACATCCTGTCCGCATCCATGGAACTCCGGGTCAGCGGTGAGGATGCAACAGCCTCAAAACCCATCTCAAGCCCGATGGTTTTATATTCAGTGAACACTTCCGGCTTAATGTATTCAACAACTGGGATATTGGTCCGGCGCGGCCTCAGGTATTGCCCGATGGTCAGAAAGTCACATCCGGCGCCCCTCAGGTCTTGCATGACATCCAGTACTTCCGGCCTTTTTTCGCCGAGCCCGAGCATGATCCCTGATTTGGTTTTTATCCGGGAGTAGTTGTCCCCGGCAAATTTCAGGACATTGATTGATCTGGTGTAATCTGCCTTCTGCCTTACCGTTGAATACAGCCTCGGAACGGTTTCAACATTGTGATTAAACACGTCAGGATACGCGTCCAGAACAGATCGTAATGCCTCATAATCTCCATTAAAGTCTGGGGTTAATAACTCTATTTTAATTGATTTATTTCTATTTCTTACTGCTTTGATCGACTTAACAAACTGCGCTGCTCCGCCATCAGTCAGGTCATCCCGTGTTACAGAGGTAATGACCACAAATTTCAGCCCCAGTTCGATTGCCGCTTCCGCGACACGCTCCGGTTCTTCGGGGTCGAGAGGCAGAGGAAGGGATGAATCGACAGCGCAGAAAGCACAGTTCCTCGTGCACCGGTCACCGAGTATCATGAATGTCGCGGTACTGTTTGAAAAACACCTGCCCTGATTCGGGCATCTCGCCTCCTCACAAACAGTTGAAACTCCATGGTTTCTCAGGATCTTCTTCGTTCCATGCATACCGGTTGATGGTACTTTTATCCATTCGGGATGTCTCATAGCCTTTAAAAGTAACTGATTGGCATCAGGATCGTCAAATCGACATGCAGCCGTCACTCAAGATTGCAAATGAAAATTCCGACTTTAATTACTATGAATCGCATATACCGCATTGCCGTGATTCTTTATACAGCCGCAGTGATCGCTTTATTTTCATTCGGCTGCGCACGGAATACTGATGTCCCCGCTGAGCTCCTCGGCGTATGGAAAACCGCAGCTCCAAACTATGCAGACCGCCACCTCGCGTTTGATCAGTCTTACATAACGCTCGGATTAGGTGCAGCCGGGGAAGTATCGTACATCATTAAAAACATAGAAAGCAGGAAGCAGGACAGCGGCACGGCCTACACATTTTATTATGTCGATTCAGAAGAAGAAGAGTGGACTCTCGCATTTTATTATGAGCCGGCCAATGACGGTTTAATCATATTGAATAACAGCGAAAATGTATGGAAAAAAATAAATTCAGGAGAATAATATCATGGGATTCATTTCAAGAAGACGTAATTTTGTGGTCAATAAAGGCCTTCAATTCAGTCTGCTCTTCATTACCCTGGGATATGTAATATTTTTTCTGCTCGTTATAGCCGCAGCACTGTTTGTTCCGCTGATGGTCAATCTCAAAGCAGACGGCGGCAACATTTCGAAGAAGGCCCTGGAGTCCGCAAATAATCTTATTTTTTTGCATAATAATTTCTGGCTTCCCAGTCTGTTATGTCTGGTCTCCATCAGCATTCATTCCATCAGGACGTCCCACAGGATCGCAGGGCCGATCTACCGCCTGAATACGTTAGTTGACTCGATTAAGCAGGGCATCCTGCCTGCACCGCTGCACAGCCTGCGCAAGGGAGATTACCTGAAGGAAGAATTCAATAATATAAGCGGGATGCTCGATAATCTCCGGCTGAACCTTGGTGACATACAGTCAACACATGAAGACCTTAACAAAACCATTGCTCAATGCAATGAACTGTCGGGCACAGCATCACAGGATGCGCTCATGAAATCAATAAACGAAATCCAGGCCAAGAGCAGTCAGCTTGGAGAAAAAATAGGATATTTCAATATCCTGAGCAATGCGACATCCTGTGGATCGTCACGTGATAAAACGGAAACATTCAGCGGCAATTGTGCCTGCGGCGAACAGGACGGTGGAACATCGGAAGTGAGTGTTAACAGGGAGACATCCTGATACGCACACATCCATCATGAAAACGGTGAACCGGTACCATATGACAGTCAGCACACGAAAAATAAAGTCGTCAGGAATGACGTTAGTCGAAGTGGTCATCGTCATGGCAATACTTGTAATTCTGGCCTCTATCAGCTCGATCGTTTACATCGACTATATCAACAAAGCGAGAATGTATAGAGCCATGGATACAATCGGAGCGTTATCAACTGAAATTTCCTCGTACGGCATGGACACAGGAGTATACCCGCAATCCCTTGCAGAAATAGGATACGCCGGCCTGCTGGATCCATGGGGTAATCCTTATGAATATGTAAATATAAGAAACGCGGGGTCAGGGTTTGGTGGCATGAGAAAAGACAAGTTTCTTGTCCCGATCAATACCGATTTTGATTTATACAGCAAGGGGCTTGACGGTCAAAGTGCAACAGCTTTGAATGCCGCGAAGAGCAAAGATGATATTATCCGCGCCAACGACGGCCAGTACATCGGTCTTGCCGGGGGATTTTAAGATACTATTCGTTCCGGATCAGTACGTATGAACCTTCCAGGATTTAACTATTTAAAAAAAGGATTCCTTCGGAGCAAGGTTGCAAAGAGGATCTTTTTCCTCTTCATAATCTGCGCCCTGCTCCCTTTACTCGCGTTCGCATGCTTATCGTTTCAGCAGGTTTCGGAACAACTTTATCTCCAGGCAGAACAGCGTCTGAATCAGGAAAGCAAATCAGCCGGCTTCGAAATAATACAGCGGATGTCATTGCTTGAAAGTACTCTTGACATACTCGTAATGCAGCTGAAGAAGGAAAGCGGCTATTCACTTGAATCCTTCTTTCGTAATGCCCGCTCAGAAGGCAATAATCAGTTCAGCGGGATCGCCCTTGTCAACGACAGCTCGCGGGTTGTGACATCTGCCGGTGATATACAGAGTTTCCCCGATGTAAGTTCAGAGCAGCATGACCACATTCGTGCGGGCAAAACACTGTTAATCGCCCGGACGCATGACAGGGCGCCTGCCGATATTTATATGGTCAGGCAGGCAGACAGCTCACAGAGACGATTGATCTTTGCTCTTGTTTCCAATGAATATCTGTGGGGGGATATTTTGTCCACCTTCCCTTCAATGCATACGATCATACTTGACAGGGATTTCAATAACATCTTTATGTCTGATTCTGACCTCATCAATCTGCGGACATTAAAAAATGTGCTCTCTAGCAATATGAGCAAAAGAAATTTCAGGTTATCCTCCGGCTCACGGAAACTTCTCGCAAGCTACTGGAATATTTTTCTGCCGACCCGTTTTTTCATCAAGTGGACCATCGTGCAGTCTCAGGAAGAAGCAGAGATTCTCTCCCCGCTGGAACATTTCAATAAAATCTTTCCCCTGGTCATTGCACTCTCAATGCTGATCGTTCTGTTACTGAGTTATGGACAGATCAGGAGACACCTGACCCCCATCGAAATGCTGCAGAAGGCGATCAGGAGAATCGGGGACAGAGATTTTGATACCAGACTCAATATAACCAGCAAAGATGAATTTCAGGAACTCGGATCAGCCTTTAACTCCATGACCGAAAGCATTAAAAATTACATCTCAACGTCAATGACCATAAACAGAATAGGTGTTGCCCTTTCAGCAGAGAAAAATGCTGGCATGCTGATAAAGATTATTCTGAAGGGGGTGATGAAGATCGCCAATGCCGACGCCGGAATTATATATACCGTCCATGAGAGCGGAAAAGTCACTGTTGCATTGATGCATATACAGTCCCGGGACCTGGAAGTGGATTCGCACAGTAATGGCGACGACCCGTATAATGCTCTCGTTCACTCAAAAGTCATAAAACTGACGGGAAGTTCAATTTTCAACAATGTGTCGATTAATGTCCCGGATATTTATCATTCAAAAGGGTTTAATTTTTCAATCAACATGTGTTTCGACGAGATGATCGGCTACACATCGAAATCATCCCTGAGCGTTCCGATGAAGAACCACGAAAATGAAATTATCGGGATCCTGCAGCTGATAAACGCACAGGACAGAATGACACGCGAGATTATCCCGTTTTCAGATGACGATGAAAAAGTGGCGCAAAACCTCGCATCTGTTGCCGCGGTAGCAATATCAAAGAACAAACTGCTCGAAGACTTTAAATTACTGTTTGATTCACTGGTAAACCTCATCGCGACCGCAATTGACGAGAAGTCTCCTTATACCGGAGGGCACTGCAGGAGGGTCCCTGACCTGACCATGATGATCGCCGGGGCAGCGTGCAAATCAGACCATGCGAGCAAACTCGAAACAATATTCGATCGTATCCATTTACTTGATGAACGGTTTGAAATCCTGAAGCGGGACGCCCAGATCTCATTTCTGAAGAATAAACTGTCGCTGTTAAAGAACAATGGAGATGCGCTACAGCATGAAATGGACTGCCACCTTCATACTTTTATTGAAGAAATTGAAGACGACAGAAAATTTCTTCATGCCTGTAATAGCGGCAGGAACCTTATGGGTGAATCAGACCAGGAGAGATTACGAAAAATTTCGGTCAAGTATAGATGGACAGATCCGGACGGGAATGAGAAGCATTTTCTGTCCGAAAGCGAATTACATTATCTCAGTATTCCCCGCGGGACGATCACCGATGAGGAGCGGAGCATTATCAAGTCACATGTCAACACCACAAGCATGATGCTTGACTCCCTGCATTACCCCAAGTCACTCCGTAATGTTCCCAAGTTTGCCCGGGTCCATCATGAACGGATGGATGGGAAGGGCTACCCGCATGGATTGTCAGGAAACCAGATCCCCATAGAGGGCAGAATGATTGCCATCGCAGACATTTTTGAGGCACTGACCGCACATGACCGTCCGTACAAAAGAAAGTTTTCCCTGACAGAAGCACTGAGTATTCTCGGCTCGATGAAAGAAGACGGCCATATCGATCCCGACCTCTTTGATCTTTTTGTCCGTGAAAAACTGTACCTGAAATATGCAGAGCAGCACCTCCATCCTGAGCAGATCGATGATGTGGATCTAAGCAAAATACCGGGGTTCGCCTGCACCGTTTAATTATTTATTTTTCATGGAACTCATTTGAGATCTCATGTCCCCTTTACAAAATTTCCCCATACTGTGTGGGGGCATATCCTGATCTCTTAGCTGCACATTTCGCTTATATTGCTCATTCCGCGTTTCACGCTCGCTATTAATCCCGATTATAAATTTATTAATGCATTTTAATAGACAGCACGTCTTTTTAATGATAGGTAGTAAGCTAGGGAGACACCGTATGCACCCCGAAAAGAGAAAATGTAAACGAAGCGATATTTTTCTGATCATTCACTTTCGTACGATTCATGATTCAGATGGATACGCACTCGGAATATTCAGAAATTACTCTGATGACGGGTTCAGCCTCGAGTCACATAATTTTAGTTATAAACCCGGACAGATTCTGGAATGCACCATAAGGCATCCGGGAAGCAGCGCATCACTCTCCATCCTTGGCGAAATCGTATGGAAAAAAGACGGCTGGTATGATTCTGCCATGGGAATAAAGTTTTTGGATATGGACGAATGCCATTTAAATGCCCTTCGGGAGGTTGCGGATGCCGGACAAATGGAGAACGCTGCAATTGACTCTGAAGATAGTGCATTGAGCACCACACAGGAAAACCACATTCAAAAAATAATAGGGGATACTGCGTCTCATGATATCGCTGGAAGCCGCGCACTCTCTCCTGAAAGGAAAACAGACACGCCCTCGCGTGGCAAATCTTCACCAAAGCCCCGCAGTTCATATTTCTTTTTTTTTCTATTTATTGTGCTGATCGTCGTGATTATATTTGGGGTTGCAGTACAGGACGGCAAAGATATCTTCCCGGCGGTAACTCTCTACGAACTGAACACAGAAAGCCCGGTACAGGGTCAAAACAGCACTGCTGCCGCTGCTGCTGCATCTGACAATACGCCTGCCGTTTATGAAAATGACCCGAAATTCGCACCTGCTGAAAAGACTCAGGCCGCTGACCGCCCGAATGCAGCTGCCCTGCCCAAAGAAATAATCAGGGATGAAATTACCTTTGATGCAAACTCAACCGACATATCATCACAATTCTATCCGGTCATTGATAAGGTCGCAGACATTCTCCTCGCAAACCCGGGGCTTACGGTGAAACTGGAAGGGCACACAGACAGCGCCGGATCGGAAATATATAATCTGGACCTGTCAATACGTCGAGCCGCAGCAGTACGAAATGAACTTATGAACAAGGGAATCCTCTCTTCCAGAATAAAAATAATATGCTTCGGGCATTCAAATCCCGCTGCTTCCAATGACGTTGAATCAGGGAGGATGAAAAACAGGAGAGTCGAAATCTCAATCCCTCTCTCACATTCTTGACTGGATATTTACCATGATCTCGGAAAAGATCTCTTTTCCCCCGGTTCCCGATCTATGATTTGAATACGGGACCGTTCCCAGAAGCGGAACTCCTCCGAGCTTCTCAATGACTGCAGGGTTCGTCTTATCCGCAAGCCCCCTTCTTTTCTTGACCGCATAATTTAATACGATCCCGAGCACGTTTAATTGCTCATTCATTGCGGAAGCAATTGTCAGAAGGGTATGGTTGATTGTTCCGAGCCCCGGTCTGGCCACAATCACGAGCGGGATGTTTAAGTCCCTGACCAGATGGAGAAAAAGATAGTCCCCTGTAACAGGGACCATAATTCCCCCTGCCCCTTCAACGATCGTAAAGTCGTATTTTCGTTTCATCCTTGTATATGATGAAATTATCCGTTTCCTGTCAATTGCAACTCCCTCAATCTCTGATGCCACCGAAGGAGCAAGAGGACTGCGCATTCTGAAGGGATTGATCAGCCCCAGCGGTTCTCCTGCGCCGGAGGCCTTCACAAGCCTGAGCGCATCCCGAGGGATGAGGTCCCCTTTTTTTACCCTGCAGCCGGTCTCCACCGGCTTCAGGGGGCATACGCTCAATCCTTTTTCCCTGAGTGCCCGGATTAAGCCGGCGGCTACATGCGTCTTGCCGACACCAGTGTCAGTTCCCGTAATGAAAATACCTTTCCCCATAGTCAGTAGTCAGTAGTCAGGGCTCAGTTGTCAGTCCTATAACCGACCGCTGTCCGCTTGGCCCTGAGCCCTCTCTTTATAAAATTCTGCTGTCCAGATTAAAAACCTGCCCCGTTATCCCCGTTTGCCCGGCAAGATAACATATGAATCCTGCTGTGTTCTCAGGCTTTGAAAACTCCTTTATGAGACTCTGTTGCAGCGCGGCCTCCTTTGCGTTCAGCGTTGCGTCAATCCCCATCCCCGTCATCATGAAACCCGGCAGCACGGCATTGACCATAATATTGTATCCTGACAGCTCTCTGGCCGCTGTTTTCGTGAGACCGATGATCCCCGCCTTGGATGCCGAATAAGCGGCAAGCCCCTGTTTCCCTGCAACACCGGCAAAGGATGATATATTAATGATGTGCCCTTTTTTCTGCTTCATCATGAAGCGGCCGACTTCGCGTGTTACCTGAAACGTCCCCTTCAGGTTCGTATCGATCACATCATCAAATTCTTTTTCTGTTGTCTTGATGAGGAGGGACTCTTTCGTTATGCCCGCGTTATTTACCAGCACATCAATAACACCCCACTCCTGTATAACCTCATTCACGAGCGACTTTACATCTTCTGCTGCCCGAATGTCCGCTCTTACGATTATTGCCTCCGTTAACAGCCCCGCAACATTCTCAGCCTCATCTTTTTTGTCCTTATAGTGCACGACCACCTTGTGGCCATTCCTGCCAAACTCAACGGCAACCGCCCTGCCAAGACCCCGTGATGCCCCGGTAACCAGACAAACCATATTCGTTATTCGTTATACGTTATTCATTTTGATCAATTAACCATTAACGATTAACTTTGTGCGTTATTTAAACTTACTCATACAATCCAGGACCCTGTCTATATCATCATTCGTATGCGCGGCTGTCACGGAAAACCTGATCCTGCACTTATTTTCCAGCACAGTCGGTGGTCTGATTGCAGGAGCATAGATATTGTTCCTGTATAAATTTTTTGAAAGGCGAAGGGTATTTTTGGCATCCCCTGTCAGAATGGGAATAATCGGTGTTTCAGATCCCATGGTATCATAACCAAGCTCTGTCAATCCCCTGAAGAGCCGCTCCCTGTTACTCCATAACCGTTTCCTGAGGCGCAATGAACTGGTAGAAAGAATATGAAGAGCCATAGCGGATGCAGATGCCACGGCAGGCGGTAATGCAGTTGAATAAATAAAGCTCCGTGACCTGTTCACCAGAATATCGATGAGTGACCTTTTCCCTGCTGCAAACGCACCGAAACATCCTGCTGCCTTACTGAGCGTCCCCATTTGTATTATGGCGCTGTCTTTGATGCCGGAATGTTCCATCGCCCCTCTTCCTGTTTTTCCGAGCACCCCTGTGCCGTGAGCATCATCAATCATCAATAACGCACCATATTCCCTGCTCAATGCGTGAATTGACTTCAATGGTGCAATATCTCCATCCATGCTGAAAACCGTATCTGTTATAATCACCTTTCGTTGAACGGATCTGGATTTGGTGGATTTTTCCAGCAACTCCTCCAGGTCAGCCATGTCGCAGTGTCTGTATATTTTTATTTTTGCCTTTGAGAGTCTCGCTCCATCAATTATGCTTGCATGGTTCAGCTCATCGCTGAATATGACCGAATCCTCGCCTGCAATAACCGGAATTATCCCTGTGTTGGCTGCGTATCCGGAGTTAAATACAACAGCCTTCTGGGTATTCTTAAACCTGGCTATTAACTGCTCGAGCATGACATGAGGCACAAGCGTGCCGCTTAACATCCTTGATGAACCTGAACCAACACCATTTTTATACAGTGAGACAATTGCCGCCTTGACGATTTCTCGATGTCCTGAGAGGTTCAGATAATCGTTCGATGAGAAGTTCAGGTACAGTTCACCATTAATCACTATATGAGGACCCTGGGGTGAATCTATTGTGACAGCTTTTCTGAGGAGGGAGGTCTCTTTGAGGTGTTTCAGTTCTTCCCTGAAATAATCGGTCTGCGGTCTGCGGTCTGTGTTCTGAGTACTGCTTTTATTAGACCCCTTCACGCTCATCCGGAGCCCATATATATTTATGGATCTGCAACTGCACCCTGACCGGGAGATTATCGTTCAGTATCCATGTGACAAGGTCTTTCGGTGAGAGTTCACCATAGGCGGGAGCCATTAAAATATTATCGAATTTGTCAAAAAGCTTGCTCTCTTCAATAATCCCTTTGGCCCAGTTGTAGTCAGACTCATCCATGAGAACGAACTTTATCTGGTCCGTCTTCTTGAGAAATTCAAAATTTTTGGGTCTCATCCGTTCGCTCATGCCGCTTTTGGGGGTTTTATAGTCCATAATGATGTTCAGCCGCTTGTCAAGACAGCCGATGCATATTGAGCCGTTTGTTTCTACGAGTACCGTGTAGTCCCGGTCAAGAAGAGATTTCAGCAGTTTGGGGGTTTCCTCCTGGAGCAGTGGCTCACCGCCGGTAAACTCGACGCACTTCACCCCGTATTCTTCGATCTTGGAGACTATTTCCTCATCCGATATTTCTTTGCCGTGGTAATACGCGTAATTCGTATCACAGTACGTACACCTGAGGTTGCACCCTGCAAGCCTGACAAACGTACAGGGCAGTCCCGCAAACGTCGATTCTCCCTGGATACTTTTAAAAATCTCGTTAATCTTCAGCATCGTTTCAATGATATTGTATAAGTTTATGTATGATAAAACAAGCCTTTTCTATTTACTAATCTTGACAAGTGCTGAGTTGCTAAAGGTATAATCTTCGAAATGAAAAAGAAAATCTTCCCTCTGTTTTTCTGCTTTCTTTTGTTCCCTCTTTTTGTTCAGCCGCTCTCTGCGGATATAATCGTCATAACCATCGATGGTGTTGTCAATCCTGTGATGTCAGAGTTTATTACCAAAAGCATTGATCATGCTGAAGAAAACCAGGATGGCCTTCTTGTCATTCAACTTGATACTCCCGGCGGCCTTGACACCTCAATGCGGTCCATTGTCAAAAAAATAATCGCCAGTAAAATCCCGGTTGTCGTGTATGTCGCCCCGAGCGGGGCCCGTGCCGCCTCTGCAGGTGTGTTCATTACACTGGCAGCGCATGTCTCGGCCATGGCTCCGGGAACCAATATTGGCGCGGCCCATCCGGTCGGCGTGGGCAGTCAAATGGACAAGACCATGGCTGAAAAGGCCGTGAATGATGCTGCAGCATACATTAAATCATTAGCGGAAAAAAGAAACAGAAATGCTGAATGGGCGGAAAAGGCGGTCCGGGACAGTGTATCCATTACCGAGGAAGATGCGCTGAAGCTGAAGGTTATCGATTTCATCTCCCCTGACCTCAAGACACTATTAGATACGGTTGACGGCATGACTGTCAAAACAGCTGATGGGGACTATACGGTTAAGACAAACGGTATCGCTGTTCAGTACAAAACTATGGGATTCAGGCATAAGATTCTTGACATCATCAGCAATCCCAATGTCGCATACCTGCTGATGCTGATCGGGTTTTACGGAATATTTTTCGAGCTCACGAGCCCCGGGTCCATATTTCCGGGCGTAATCGGCGTGTTGTCCCTTATACTTGCCCTCTACTCTTTTCAAACGCTTCCCGTTAACTACGCTGGACTCCTGCTGATCCTCCTTGCGGTCGTTCTCTTTATTCTTGAAATCAAGGTTACGTCCTTCGGTCTCCTGACCATCGGAGGGATCATTTCCATGACAATAGGATCGCTTATGCTCTTTGATTCTCCAATGCCTTTTTTCAGGATTTCTCTCAGCGTCATAATCCCGAGTGTTGTTGTAACCGCAGCCCTGTTTGTCATAACAGTCTCTCTCATCGTCAAGGCGCACAAGCGAAGGCCTGCAACGGGGTCGGAGGGGCTGATAGGGTTGACCGGCGTGGCAAAGACCGATATTCTCACTGACGGGTCGGTCTTCCTGCATGGAGAGATATGGTCAGCGTGGAGTGACACACCGATTAAAAAAGGAGAAGTGATTGTCGTTGAAAAAGTGGAAGACCTGAAACTGAAAGTGAGTCAAAAAAATGGAGAATGATGTGACAAAGATAGAACCATTTAAAACATATGCTGCTCTTTGCATTTTTGGACAGAATAAAAATCATGTATAATGGAACTAATAAATGCAAAAAATAAATATACCCTGTGTCGTCATTCCCGCGAAAACGGGAATCCATTTTCACTCTGGCCGGATTCCGGATCCCCGACTACCTCGGGGCAGGCAAGTCCGTAATGACACTACTCGTTGAAATGGATCATTCGTATTACAGTATTAACTACTTTAACTCTAGTATGAACTCAGGAGGTTAAAAATGTTTCAACTGAATTTACCGACCGGATTAATAGTTCTCATCGTCTTTCTTGCTTTTATCATTGTCAACATAATCAAGATCCTTCGGGAGTATGAACGGGGCGTCATATTCAG
>Ga0111163_1023_pt1 | contig 13864 bp, 12 predicted proteins | sample DeeMarSeWOR28_12_FD_80262 | JGI IMG/M metagenome (GOLD analysis project Ga0111163, IMG submission 80262) | Nitrospira bacterium SG8_35_4 | reverse complement strand
CATGTTAAACTGACAGGATGAATGATAAACGGGCAAGACTGATTAAAGAAGGGAAAACAGGCAAGGGACCGGTCATCTACTGGATGAGCCGTGACCAGAGGGTGAAAGACAATTGGGCCCTCCTTTATGCACAGAGTATTGCGTTGAAGCAGAAATCCCCCCTTGTTGTTGTCTTCTGTCTTGTCCCTCATTTCCTTGAAGCAACAATCAGACAGTATGGTTTCATGCTCAGAGGGCTCAAGGGACTTGAAGCAGCTCTCCATAAGAAAAACATCACCTGTGTCCTGGCAGCGGGAACACCTGAAGAGCAGATACCCCGGGTGGTAAGGCAGCTCGGGGCTGCGTGCCTCATCACCGATTTTGACCCCCTGAGGATCAAGAGACAGTGGCAGGCAAGAGTGGCAAAAAACATTGATGTCCCGTTCCATGAAGTGGACACGCACAACATTGTGCCCTGCTGGACTGCCTCGCCGAAGCAGGAGTATGCAGCATACACATTCCGCCCGAAGATTCACAGACTGCTGCCTGAATTCCTTGAGCGAATACCTTCCGTAAAAAAGCATCCTTTTCCATTAAAGGGAAAACAATCGCATATTGACTGGGAAGGTGCATATTCATCCCTCAGGATCAATCACGATGTGCAGGAAGTGGACTGGCTGAAACCCGGAGAACTGGCAGCAAAAAAGGTCCTGACGAACTTTGTGGAAATGAAAATTCCCTCATATGAATTACAGCGCAATGACCCGACTGCTGACGGCCAGTCAAACCTCTCGCCATATCTTCATTTCGGACATCTGTCAGCCCAGAGAGTGGCGCTCGAGGTGCAGAAGTGCAAAGGGGCGAATCGGAGCAAGGAGGCATTTCTTGAAGAGCTTATTGTACGGCGCGAACTGTCGGACAATTTCTGTTATTACAATGAAAATTATGATACGTTTGAAGGGTTCCCGTCATGGGCGAAAACATCCCTTGAGAAGTACAGGAAGAAACCTCGCGAATATCTCTATTCCCTTGAGCAGTTCGAACGTGCGTTAACCCATGATGCACTGTGGAACGCCGCACAGCAGGAGATGCGCTCCAGAGGGAAAATGCACGGGTATATGCGGATGTACTGGGCAAAGAAGATCCTGGAGTGGAGCGACTCACCGGAACGTGCCATGGACACCGCAATCTATCTGAATGACAAATATGAGCTTGACGGACGGGATCCCAACGGATACACCGGAATCGCATGGAGCATCGGCGGCGTTCATGACAGGGCATGGAATGAACGGCGGGTCTTCGGCAAGATCAGATATATGAGTTATAATGGATGCAAAAGCAAATTTGATGTGCACAAATATATAGAACGATATGGAGAAGCTCCCTTTTAACAAAACGCAGGGCCGGGTGAACGTACAGGAGAGACTGCGCATCCTGAACAACAAGCAGTTCCACGCTGTGCTGGCAACAGATGCTGACGGGCAGCCCTATACATCGCTGGTCGCGTTCGCTCTTGCTCCTGATATGGAAGGCGCCCTCTTTGCAACACCGAAGAAAACGAGCAAGTACAGAAATATTATGAAGAACAGAAATGTATCCCTCATGATTGATACGCGCTCAAACGGGGCAAAGGGCTATATGCGCTCAGAGGCGGTAACAATCCTCGGCTCTGCCCTGACGTTAAGAAAAGGTAAAAAACGGGATGCACTGGCAGAGGTCCTGATCTCAAAACATCCCCGGATGGAAGCATTTGTCAGGGCGGCTTCCACTGCGCTTGTTCTGGTATCGTTCACAAAGGTTCTTCATACAGGACGGTTTCAAAGCGTGACAGAATGGGAACCGAAGAAATTAACTGCCCTGTAGCTTGCTCCGGGGTATGAACGACGTTCATTCCCGAGGTCTGTTAATCGGGAATCCGGAAACCACGTAGCACTTTTCGGTTCTGGATTCCCGCTTTCGCGGGTATGACAAACGTGGCATAATGCTTTATTCAAGTATGATATGATTTCCCTATGGATGACCTTGGATTAAATGCAGAAGACAGGGTGCTGATTCTTGGCGGAACCGGCTTTATCGGTAAACGGCTGGTTCAGGAACTTGCACTGAAGAACATAAAGATGCGCATCCTGGTCCGTACCCCCTCCCGGGCAGAAGGGATCGTCCCCGACGGCGCAGATGCAGAGATTGTGCAGGGTGACCTTATGAAGAAGGAAAGCCTCGAAGATGCCCTGAAAGGAATCCATTCGGCATACTACCTTGTCCATTCCATGGGAGGAAAAAGCATAGCCAGGAATACCGAATTTGCCGAGAAGGACAAAAAAGCTGCTCATAATTTCCTGCGTGCCGCTGACAGTCAGGATTTAAAGAGAGTAATTTACCTCGGAGGACTGGGAGAAAAAAACATGGACCTCTCAGAGCATCTTCGAAGCCGGGCCGAAGTAGCGGAAATCCTCTCCTCAGGCAGGGCCGTGGCAACGATTCTCCGTGCCGCGGTTATCATAGGAACGGGCGGAGCATCCTATGAAATGCTGCGATATCTCGTTGAAAGGCTGCCGGTCATGATCTGCCCCAAATGGATCAATACCCGCATACAGCCCATCGCGGTAAAGAATGTTATCGAGTATCTGGCCGGATGCCTGATGAACCCCGCAACAGCGGGACAGACCTTTGATATCGGCGGGCCTGATATACTAACCTACAAGTCAATGATGCAGCAGTATGCCGATGCCAGGGGAATCGCGAAAAGGATAATCATAGACGTGCCCTTCATTACCCCAGCGCTTTCAGCGTACTGGGTAGACCTTGTCACTCCCATTCCATCAGGAATCGCCCATCCGCTTATCGAGGGGATGAAGAACGAGGTCATCTGCCAGGACAACCGTATCGATGGTTTTGTTCCTGTCCAGAAGATCCCCTTTAAGGAGGCAGTTAAAATTGCTTTTCAGGAAGAGACAGAGGGTCCGGGCGTGACCGGTTTCTGAATGCAGATAGAGCACACTGTTCACATAGCAGCTGACATGGAGACTGTCTGGAGTATCTTCACCGACCTGACATGCTGGAAAGAATGGAGCACCGTGCTGGGGGACAGTTCATCAGAACACAGCACCCTGACAGAGGGCAAGAGGTTTAAATTCTGCCTGCGGCCGTTCGCATTGCCTGTCCATGTTGAACCTGTTGTCGAGGAGGTTATCCCCGGAAAACGTATCATATGGTCAGGGGAAAAATACGGAATTCATGCACGTCATGAGTTCATCTTTAATGAATCAAACAGGATAGTACAGGTGCTGAGCAGAGAAATTTTCACAGCCGGCTTGATCAGGGGGATTCTCTTTCAGTTTTCAAAAGGAAAGCTTCATCAGCTTTCCATTAAGATGCTCAATGAACTGAAAGAGGCCGCGGAAAAAGCTTAGCCTGTATTCAGTTCACAACGTTCGCTATTCAGCAGGTTTCCAGACGTTGATCTCGTCCCCGATGGAATTCTCAAGCGCAATCTGCCGGTTGTCCACTTCCACCACTAAAACCGGTTTAGTCTGGTGAAGCTTGATTTCTGAACCGGGATTGAGTCCCATGGATAGCAGTTTGTGGGTCCTGCTGTCGTTATGCGTATTCAGAAATGCGATCTTCGCGGTACTGCCGACCATCATGTTCGTCAGAGTAATAACCGCGCTCTTGACAGAGCTTTTGGCTTCGATACAGCATTTCCCCTGCGGAATAATCTCACCGTGAGGACAGGTCGGAGGATGGCCTAACAGCGTGCAGATTGATTCCACAAGCTCGGAAGACAGTATGTGTTCAAATTCGCAGGCAGCCTCTTCAGTCTCTGCGGGTTTTTTGCCGAGGGCACTGCTCATGAGACACTCCGCAAGCCTGTGGCGGCGGATAATCGCCTCTGCTTTTGCCCGGCCTTTTTCGTTAAACGTGATATTCTCTCCGTCGAAACTGAGAATGCCGTTTGACCTGAAATCATACAGGGATTTCTCATACTCCCTGGATGAATCGTGCTCCCGCAACATGGAAAGCGTCAATTTATGGTGCTCGCTCAGATGCCATAACATTTCGAGCAGTTCATCCTTGCGAAGGTCTCTTGAATCTTTCATGGTTTCTCCTTCCTTAAACTAATTATAAATTACGACTTATTGGCAACAATACATATCTTAGATTTTTCACTTCGGCATCCGTAATTCGTTACTCGATGTTCGTCATTCGCCTTTAAATCCGTATCAAAAAATTAACCAGTCCTCCCACGATAACGGCAATGGCGATTATGGCGATATTCAGGCTTATGGCCCATCGTGAGCCAAGCTCCTTGAGCATTACCATGGTATTTGAAATACACGGGATGAAAAGCGTGATAACCACCAGACCGGTAATCGTCTGATAGTAGTCCACCTGTCCTGCGTCCACCATATCTTTAAAATACACGGCTCCCAGCTCCCTGCGCGCCAGCACCAGGATAAACACTTCTGTAATTTTGTCAGGGAGGGAGAGGAACTCCGTGACTACGGGACGGAGTCCAGTTTTGATCATGGAAAGCAGGCCGGTAATTTTCAGTGCAAACATCAATCCCGCGCCGAGCACAAAGAGCGGAACTGCCTCAACCACGAACCATTTCACCCTGTAATAGGTCTTTTTTATGATATGGCGGAAGAGCGGAATGCGAAAGGTCGGCAGTTCCAGAATGAAATCTGACTTTGTTTCCGTCCGGATTATCCTGTGCAATGCAATGCCGGAGATAATCTGGGTGGCAAACACTGCTGCAACGGTTATCAACAGAACCGAAAAAGGCGCGGTCGCCATGATTGCGAGCAAAACCCCTAACTGGACTGCACACGGAACACCGAGCGCTATCAGAAAGGAAGCCACCACTCTTTCCTTTTTGGTATCCAGCGTCCGGGTTGTTAAGGTGGCCATGGTGTTGCAGCCGAACCCCAATACTATCGGAAGAACAGATTTGCCGGTCAGCCCGAAGACTGAAAAAAACCTGTTCAACAACACACTCAGGTTCGGCAGGTATCCGACGTCCTCAAGAAAACTGGTAATCAGAAAAAAAACGATCAGAATGGGTACAACCGTTCCAATGGCATTAAAGACACCCATTGTCAGAATGCCGTATTCACCAACCATAAAGTCATGGAACAACGGTGAATGTGTAAGCAGCGATGCAACTGCTTCAGTTGACGGTAGAAAAACCCACTTGTCGAGCACGGCAGCCATTTTCGTGGCGATCGTACCGACTCCATAAAACGTGGCCCAGAGAATCAGAAGCAGGATCGGCCAGCCCAGAATCGGGTGACGTGATGCCCATGCGGCCCTCTGGGCAAACCCCGTCACAGAAAAGGTGGATCTGGTCGTCACTCTCTCAGCCAGCCTGTCGGCCCAGTCTTCGCGGGCATTGAAGATAGTCTGCCTGATCCGCGGGGCAGATGTCTTTTTATGCACACCAATCAGGATATTGTTTGCCTTTGAAAGGATTTCCTCTCCATACTCCGATTCCATGAACCTTGAAATGCCGTCTTCCCCTGTCAGGTAGAGGATCAGAAATCCCCTTGACGGATGGTTCTCATCCGGGAACAGCTCGAGTAAGTCTATTAATGCCTTTTCGACAACAGCAGGATAGCGCACCCTGGCGACTGCGGGATTGACATTTTTAATTGCGGTCTTCAGGTCTTTCAACCCTGCACCGTGAACTGCCGCAGTTTCAACGACGCTGGAGAAAACCTCGCCGCTCAATTCTTTCGAATTGATGATTATGCCTTTTCTGACCGCTTCATCCATTACGTTGAGACAAAAGACAGTCGGTATTCCAAGTTCAAGGATCTGGGCCAGCAACACAAGGGTGGATTTCAGCCGCGTTGCATCCCCGCAGAATAAAATCGTGTCCGGACGTTCCCTGAACAAAACATTCCGCGTGACCAGTTCCTCTTCGGAGAATATGTTCAGCGAAGAAATGCCCGGCGTATCAATTATTTTATACGGTTTTCCGCCAAGGGTCGCATTCTTGCGCACAACTGAGATTGTGGTCTGGTGATAATTGGCAACCGGGGAGTATGAACGTGTTAACTTATTGAAAATCTCGCTCTTGCCGGAATTCGGCATCCCGATTATAGCGATTTTTTTTACAAGGCGACTGCCGGAAAAATCAGGGCCGGTTGAATGAGAACGAGTTCCCCGTGTAATCATAGGTGACCGCAGGCTTCCTTATTGATCTTATTCCTCTCCATCAAAAAATGCAGACTCAGCCGGAGTCAGGCCAGTAGTGTTCAGTGAGTATCTTTCAATATGGATATGATATCAATCTTGAAACAAGGAATGCCAGCAGACGCGCCTTTTCTGTTTAAAAAAACGGGAATGTATCACCGGAGAGCCTGCTCTGTTAACTTCATCACTCTGCGGTGATATTATTAATCATTTCCTCGATTTGATCTATTCCGTGAAGAAAACCATCAACAATCTTTTCGTTTAACTTCAGTTTTCGCTGCCGCAATCTGCCGGGTATCATTCGGCAAATATGAAGCGCAAAGACACACTGGTCCTGGTTATCAAAGTCGCTGCGATCAGGGCAGGGTCAAAACTGATCAAATCCCGGTCGCTGAGGTCTCAGGTCCTGACTCTCGCCATACCATCCCTCTCTTTTATTTTTCCCATGCTTCCGGTATTCTTCTTTTTTTCTGTGCTTTTTTTGAGAAAGCCGTCTCCTTCTCTTTTCTTTCAGATAGTCCAATCCTTCACCCATGGAACCTCCTTCGGCCAGCGTTTCAGGCAGGGTCTCTTCCTCTAAAATAAAAGATCTCCACAATACGAAACAAATTTATTGTTCACAAAATATCAAACAAGAATCGTGCCAGATTGCAGGATGAGAAATTAGCTTAAACTATCAAGGAGTTTTTAAATTTAACACCGGGCATCTGCAATGAAAATGGACCGAGAATGTCCTGAGTACGTCACTATGACATATTGTTTTCAGATGAGCCTTACAAAATACGTCACAATGACGTACCGCCGAAGCAATGTCATCAATGAGAAACCCGCTTATTTTGTTAAAATCCTTTTTTTTGACAATTCAGGGCTAAGTCGTTTCTCAGACCTTATTTCCCAAACCCTTCTAATGTTTTTTGAACATTTCCAACTTCCTTTTTAGCTTTTTCTTCATAACCGCTCACCGCTTCCTGAGTTTTTTCAACAGTTTCTTCAACTTTCTCGCCATAACCAGCTACCTTTTCCTGAGCTTTTTCAACAACTTCCCCTGCTTTCTCACCGTATCCGGCAACAACGTCTTTTGCCTTTTCAATGACCTCTTCTGCTTTTTCGCCATATCCCGTGGTTGCAGGAGCGGCCTTTTCCTTTGTTACTTCTTCTTTCTTCTGACAGGAAATCAGGGACAGCCCACCAATCAGTGCGACGCCGAGAAACACTACAAGCAATTTCTTCATTTTTCCCTCCTTTTAAAATATAATTTCAATGCACAAAATTCTTTTTTTATACTTTTTACAATATATTGCTTTTCTTCTCCTTTCATTTTTCCTAAAATAACTTTTTAACTTTTCTTTTTTGCAATGAGCCAGAGGGCATGGATCATGCCGGGTACCACGCCCAGCACGGTAAGAAGAATATTAATCCAGAAATGGAAAGCTATTCCAACCTGAAGAAACGCTGCAACCGGAGGCAGAACTATCGCCAATATTATTTTTAGAAGCGTCATGTTTACAAAAAATGAAACAGCATATCTTTATGTCAATTAATCAAATAGTAGCATAAAATTGTTCTCCGGAATAGTGGGAAATCTTAGAAGCCCCATCTCAATCAACATTGCTATCGGTTATCCTCTCATTCGGCTTATGGCAACACTGCGAATTGATGTGATTATCGTTAACGCAGAAGAATAGCTCAGTTAGCGATTTAAGATTTTATCATCAGAACAGATCACTGCCAGAAATTGATGACAATATATACTTATCATCAGAATTGGTGAGGGTAGCAGGCTAACGATTTCATCATGTTATGAATAAAGCAGACGAAAGCTTCAATCAACGATTGATATGATTTATCAATTACAAGGTATTCAGAACGGATTTGATGAATACCAAAAGAAAGTAAGCAGAACAGAGGCAGAGCCACTCCTGACTCTGCCCTGAGTTTCCTTTTTAATCACATTAACAAACTGACACCTGTTTACTGTTCAAAACAGTAAAGCCGGTGATTAAAGATGCAGGGCAGAGCGATGTCATAATCGATTGTCCAGTATTGAACGCTGTCTAGCTTGCCGACATTTGCATCAGCTGTTGTAGCATTTGTCCAGTTGCTGCAGATCGAAGTATTGGTAAGAGCTGTTCCGTCCCAGTTTGTTCCCGTCCACACTTTGTCATCACTGATTGTATCACATCCCGAAGGCGCCAGATCGGTCCCATTTTCCGTTACCCGGATGCACTCTCCCAGATGAAGTCCTGTTACCAGATCGCTCCAGTCAAGGGCTATCACGGTGCCGTTTACCATGGCGTAGGGTTTGATGGATTGATTGAATGTCGTCGAGGGTGAGTGGCCGATGGTGTCGCTCACCCACGCCTTGAATGTTCCGGTGAGGCCTGCTGCACCAGCAAGTGACTGGCATATCGCATCAGCCCCGGTGACGCCGCCCAGGTTCCCGTTGTACTTCACGGACGTCACGAATACTGTCTTGTAAGGTGACGATTCATCGTCGTCTGTTGTGGAAGCGCAGTCCTGGTCCGCAGGATAGTCAATCAGTCCGTCACTGTCGTTATCAATACCGTCCGAACACTGAAAACAAAAATCAGGCTTTGTATTTCCGGTCAATTCATATAAAATGCATAGTGCTGCAGTACAGTCCGTCGTCTGAACCGTTCCATTCGGAAACTTTATCCCACCGCTTGTTGACTGAATTGTTCCTGCAACTGTTAATTTTTCCGATGGAGCTGACGTTCCTACGCCAATGTTCCCCGTTGCGTACTCCGCAGCAATAACAGGGATGCCAAAGTCACTGTCTCGCCGTACAGTCAACAAGTCCGAAGCCCCAAGGTTAAAGAAATGCCACTTTACCGCACCGCTTGAATAAAACCGCATCCCGCTGTCATTATTGCCGCCCGCCCCTTTTAAATAGATAAATGACTCAGGCCACCCGCTCCCTGCGATCTCCAGGCCTGCACCAGGAGTCATTGTTCCTATTCCGACCCTCCCTGACGTGGTATAGACGTCCCCTGTTCCCTGCCACGGGTCATCGGTCGCATCATATCCCACTGCCGCATGGTCGCCCCAGCCAAATGCCGTGTCCCAGTTACCGGTCTGCAATGAGGTAATCAATGATGCAGGACTTCCGCTAAAGAGAGGGTCTGATTCTCCTGATAAAATGGTCCCGTCAATGGTAAGGTTGCCGGTAATTCTCGTATTCCCTTGAAAAAACCCCGCATCTCCGCTAAGACTGTACCCGTACACTCCGGCAGAACTTGATCCGAGATAGCCAGCATTGTTTCCTGATTCATGTCTTCCAAATACTCCGTATGAAGCACCGCCCAGATAACCATATGTTAACGGTCCCCTCCCATAGCGTCCATAAACTCCATAGTTATAATTACCGAGTTCTCCAATAGTATTAAACGTGCTACTTTCTCCCCGAACACCTGCTGCACCCGTTCCGTCTGTCTTTCCGACTATGCCAAATTCACCCGATGACGCCGTTACATCAAGATTTCCACCACCGCCAGGCCCTGGGATTCCGGTCTCAATATTTCCGGATTCGTCAATCACCACATCATCTGCAAACACATTGACTCCGATTATCAAAAGCCCTGTCAATAAAATCAAAATAACCTTTTTCATTTCAAACCTCCATGGTAAAGACGCGACTATTTTACTGGCAAGAATTTATATTAAAGGTATTAATGTGTGAGAATTAGAAGTACTTTTAATTATATCAAATACAGTAATTTTCAGCAGAATTTTTATTCATTAACAATAGAAATCTTCACAATTTGATGTGATTCCGAATTACCGATTTGATGGGATTGTCAACAAGATGGCCCGTCGGAACTCCAAAATCCCCTAAAATCAAGATTGCTTCATGAAATCAACAAAGCGAAAGAGTGACACGATTAACGACAATATATACTTATCGATAGAATTGGTGAGCGTTGATGAGTCAAGATAAATTTATATTATCGTCAAGTCGGAGGAACGATTCTCTTACCTATATATTCATGATATCGCTATTCAACTCTGAGTGTTTGACTGATGATTAGCGGACGAAAGTTAGAACAAGAAAAGGCAGAGCCATTGATGAGCCTGCCCACGTGTGTAAAGGCTATTACAATTCAGGACATCTTACTTTCTTCTATATCTCAATACGCAAGCCCGACCCCTATCTTTGCTACTAATGAGGGTTACATTGTTTTCGATTATTGCTGGAAACAATACAAGTGAAATAATGACTCACAACTAGTTACATTTTGGTTTGTCCACGAGCCATCATAGTAGCCCCCCGGTGGATTTACTCCAGCCCATCCCACCGCGCTATAAAACGTTGTACCCGATTGTGAAACAAGGGTATAATCGGCACAGTTATAATATGCAGGAGGATTAATTGCGGTACCATCTTGATAAGTGTTTGTCCAAACCCAACGGGTAGTCGGTGTGCCACCATATTCATTAATATCTATTTGAGCTTGGAGAGGGCCGGAAGTTAGTTCTACCCAGCTATTCGCAACGACTGTTCCGTCTATTCGGACATAGGGGTCGGCAGTAATGCTAAATCTTGAAGCGGGAGTTGATGTAGAAGTAGAGATCCATGCCATGTAAGTTCCAGGTAAACCTGCGGCATCTGCTGCCGACTGGCATTTCGCGTCTGCTCCTTGCCACCCTCCTAAACCACCATTCCAGGTCTGGCTAGTAATAAAAACTTTCTTGCCGCCGACAACAGGACATAAACAATTAATGTAGCATTGACCTGGACAGGCTGCATCATCAACGCCATCACACTCCTCTGAGCCTTCGCGGACGTCGTTGCCGCACACCGAACCCGGAATCGCGACTCGACAGTCCAACACGCTGCAAATACCGTCATCATTAAGATCTTCCGTCACGAGATCGCAAGTCAAGTTCTCATCTAGATCCCAACAACTCACACCAGCCGTGCACGCTGTTGTCTGTGTTGAAGCATCAGGAAACTTTATCCCTCCGCTCGTGGACTCAATTGTCCCTGCAACGGTGAGTTTTTCCGCCGGACTTGTCGTCCCAATGCCAACATTGCCATTTGCCACTATAAGTCCATTTCCTGACGTCGAAGTAAAAAATCCACCAGTTCCGGTATTGCTGTAACCATAAACCCCGATACCATCAGTGCCACTACTATAGCCATACACGCCACGGCCATTACTACCACCAGCATTACCAGACACACCAATGCCGATGCCACCCGTCGCCACGCCATACAGACCACGTCCATTATAGCCAGAGGAATAGCCATAAATTCCATAACCATTGGCATCACTGTTTGCGCCACGAATTGCCCCCTCATATGCCACTGACCAACTGAGTGAAAAAGGCAATTCCACGTTGAATTGCGTTCCTATTAAATCAAGCCCCCATCCGGCTGAATACGTTGTATCATTGTCAACATTATCGGCAAAGTCAGCTGGGATGCCGCTCAGGTTAGTCCATGTAAGTTCAGTATCTCTGGCAATTGCCTGATCAATCCGCGTTTCTGCCACTGTCCCTGATGTAATATCAGATCCTGCATGGATATGTACTGCTGATGCAAAGTCACTTGCATCCTGTCCGTCTACTGTATCTGCATTCAGTGCATACGGCACTGCCGTAAATGGTTGTCTCGGTGTCAGGATCTCCGCTGTCTCAATCGTCCCCGATGAATCCTCGTCAACAGCAACTTCAAGATAATATTGCACATCAAAGGGCAGTCCTCCGAGCCATGAAAACGTAACACTGTACACTCCCTGATTCACCGTAACTGCCTGCATGTCTGTCCATAATGCCGAACCGCCACTTGAACCATTGTAAATAGCAAATTGCACAGTGATTGTTCCCCCTGCAGTATCTACAGGATTCCCTCCCGAGTCTGTCAGATACCCCTGATAGCTGACTGTCTGAGGGATCTGTGTATGACCGGTATCTGGAACAACAACGAGCACAATCAAAATCATAATGCTGAAAAGAGTATTGAATGCTTTGCAGTTTTTCATGGTGCCTCCCGTAAAAAATGATTAATTGGTGAGAGTCGCATAAAAAATGAAATTCAACCTATAGATGTTCCCTTGGTTAAAATTCTATCACTGATAAAACTTGTCTGCAATTAATTTTCAATAACATTCACGGGATTAAAATCTAACAATAGATGAGAATTATCTGCAGAATGTTGCGTGACTGCATTTCATTGATAAAGCAGATAAATCTTCAGACACGAGCCCACCCCTGCCTTACTGATAAGATGGGATTATCATTAAAATTCAAAAGGTTTCATAATGATGATAATAGGGAGTTTTCATCAGGATTTTGATCAAACTCAACTCGAATTTCCCAAAAAACAAGATTTGATTCGTATATCGTTAAATGATGCCGACAGCAAATCTGAACCCTTTATATACTTATCAATGACTGCTGTAGCGTGGTTCGATTAGCGATTGTATCTTGGACTTTCCCCAATAAAGTGGACACTCGTTAAGTTGCGTTCAGCAACATTCCGAACTGCTGAGGACTTCTGTAGCCCAAAGCTGAATGCTTCCTGATTCGATTATAAAACACCTCTATATACTCAAATATACTTAATCGGGCATCTCTGCGCGTTTTATACTTTTCACCATAAACCAATTCCTTCTTCAGCGTACTCCAGAATGATTCAATATGGGCATTATCATAACAATTGCCACTTCTACTCATACTGGACTGTAGACCATATTGTTTCAGTAATGTTTTGTACGCGTAACTCCCATACTGTTTCCCACGATCAGAGTGGTGAATAAGTCCCTTGTCAGGCCGCTCCTGTTTCAATGCCTGCATTAATGCATCTGTAGTCAATTCCTGCGTTAACCGATTTTTCATTGATAACCCTATTATCTTCCGTGTTCGAATATCCATAATTGCCGATACATACAGCCAACCCTCGCTGGTATAAATATACGTTATGTCTGAACTCCATACCCGATCACTCTGCTTGCCGTTTAGGAGCAAATTTGGTGATGCCGGTTCATTGGGACGTGACTCAACCCTCCCTCTGAATCTCTTTCGTATATATGCTCGTATCCCGTTTTCTTTCATTATCCGTGCTACTCGGTTCTTTCCATATCCTATCCCCTGTTCGTTCAATTCATGTGTTATGCGTGGACTCCCATAGATTCTTCTTCGTTTCTTATAAATCTCCTGTATTTTCTTTAGCAACTCCATATTCTCTTGCTGTCTGCTGCTCGGGCTTCGATTCTTCCAGGCGTAATAACCACTTCTGGATACCTTTAGCACATTGCACATACTTTGCAGCCTGTACCTATCTCGATGCCCTTTTATAAATTCATACTTCATTCCTTTTCCTCGGAAAATGTGGCCAAGGCTTTTTTTAAAATATCTCTCTCTTCTTTTACTCTTTCCAGGTCCTTTCGCAGCTTTCTGATTTCAGCCTGCTCAGCCGATATCTTCCCTTTCCGCTTAAAGGCTTTCTCTCCTAATTTCAAGTACTTGCCTTTCCATATGCAAAGCAATCCCGGGTGTATATTTAACTCTTCTGCCGCCTGCCGCACGGTCATCTTCTTCTCTGTTACTAGCTGTACTGCATTAACCTTGAACTCCGGACTGAAATATCGATTTATTTCCCCCATCTGCACACCTCCTTTTTAATACTACTAATTGTTTGGAGTGTCCATCAATTCGGGGAAAA
>Ga0111163_1047_pt1 | contig 13967 bp, 14 predicted proteins | sample DeeMarSeWOR28_12_FD_80262 | JGI IMG/M metagenome (GOLD analysis project Ga0111163, IMG submission 80262) | Nitrospira bacterium SG8_35_4 | reverse complement strand
TCTCTGATTATCCTGATTTTCAGAGTCTTGAATCATATGAATACGCAGAATTTGATGCAAAGGACCTGTTTCCGGTCGAAGTAGATATTTACACCGACCTTGTGCCATCAGCCACCTATGACCTTTACCTCGGGGTAGACATTGGCTCCACCAGCACAAAAGCGATACTGACGGGCAAAGACAGCGAGGTCCTCGCGGGATTCTACACACGAACCGCCGGCAGGCCCGTGCATGCAGTCCGGAAAGTATTTGCATCCATTGACGATGTGATTGAAAGAAAAAAACTGAATGTGAAGATCATCGGAACCGGGACCACAGGCGCCGGGAGGAAATTCTCCGGGAAGATCATCGGCGCCGATATGATCATCGATGAGATTACCGCGCACGCCCGGGCTGCCGTTGAACTGAATCCGGACGTTGATACCATCATAGAGATCGGAGGACAGGACTCCAAGTTCACCACGTTGATAAACGGCATGGTTACATTTTCGGCAATGAATAATGTATGTGCTGCCGGCACCGGGAGTTTTATCGAGGAGCAGGCCCAAAAACTGCGGTGTCCTTTATCAGACTACTCATCGCGGGCCGAGGGCAAAAGAGCACCCATTGCGAGTGACCGGTGCACGGTATTTATGGAAAGAGACATCAATCATTATCTCAATGAGGGGTACTCCGTGGATGAAGTACTTGCATCGGTGCTTCACTCCATCAGGGAAAACTATCTGATGAAGGTGGCAATCGAAAGCAGTATCGGCAATACCATATGCTTTCAGGGAGCAACGGCAAAAAACAAGGCGCTGGTTGCAGCCTTTGAACAGAGGCTCGGGAAACCGATCCATGTCTCCCCTTACTGCCATCTTACCGGGGCACTTGGCGTTGCGCTGATGCTGCGGGAGCAGGGGGTGCAAAAAAGCAGATTCAAGGGCCTGAAGCTTTATCAATCGCAGATACCTGTTCAGTCTGAGGTATGCGACATATGCACCAATCACTGCAAAATTACCGTTGCTGACATTGAGGGGGAACGTGTTGCATACGGGTTCCTGTGCGGAAGGGATTACGACACCAGGCACTATGTGAGCAATAATCTTTCCGGCTTTGATCTGTTAAGAGAAAGGAAAAAAGTTTTTTCCCTGAAACGGTCAGACGAATATAAGAACGGAATAACCGTCGGCATTCCTGCAGCACTTCATCTGTATGATGACCTGCCGCTGTGGAAAAGCTTCTTTGACTACCTGTCCATAAAAACCGTGACCAGTGAGTCCTGCAGTGATGCTCTGAAAGAGGGAAAGCGCCTGGCCGGGGCTGAATTCTGTGCGCCCATGACCGCCCTCTACGGCCATGTGAAATATCTCATGGAAAGGGCCGACTACCTCTTCCTGCCCTTCTATCTTGAAAAGCAGAGTAGGGGGAAGAACATGAGACGGGCATTTTGTTACTATACGCAGTTCTCCCCCTCGCTGGTCTCGCAGCTGGCTTCCGGGGATGAAAGGAAGCGGTTTCTCATGCCTCTTGTGAACTATTTATATAATACCTTCTATATAAAGGTGCAGCTGTACAGGATGCTCAGGCCTGTACTGAAAAACGGTCTTGGTTTTCTCAACGTTTCCGCAGCATACGACAGGGCCGTTGCATTCAGAGATGCCTGTTCCCTGAAGCTCAAGGAAGTGTACAAAAGAGCGTCAGGCGGTGCCGATGATATTCACGTTGTGTTTCTGGGCAGACCCTATGCGATCCTTTCTCAGTCCATGAACGGGGGGATTCCCGATATCTTTGCATCGCTGGGCATCAAGACCTTTTTCCAGGACATGCTGTCTTATGAACAGGAAGATATGGAGGCACTGGAGGCGCTGTGCGATGAGCTGCGCTGGCAGTATGCAACTGAGATTATGAAATCTGCCGCGTTCATTGCACGGACTGAGGGGCTCTATCCTGTATTTGTCACCTCGTTTAAATGCTCTCCTGATTCATTTGCTGTGGAGTACTTTAAAAAACTCATGGAAGCCCATGAAAAGCCCTATCTCATATTACAGCTGGATGAACATTCTTCCAGGGTTGGCTATGAGACCAGGGTGGAAGCAGCAATACGGTCCTTCAGAAATCATCGTGCTGTTGCGTCTGCGAAGGTGAAAAAACCTGTTGCATACGGACCTTCGCTCATTCCCGTGAAAGAAAGAGATCTTACCGGCAAAACATTGATCATTCCGAACTGGGATAACCTGACGCTGAATCTCATGGTAGCCAATCTCAGAAGTGAAGGGATCGACGCACGGCTCCTGGAAGAAACCCACACGAGCATTCAGAAGAGCCTGCGGTACAACAGCGGCCAGTGTATCCCCCTTACAATAATTGCCCAGGAATTTATTGATTACATTGAAAAACACAGTCTTGACCCGGCGAAAACCGTCCTGTGGATGCTGGACACGAGCCTGGCCTGCAATATCCGGATGTATCCCCACCATATAAAACACATATTAAGCTCTTATGGCAAAGGAATGTCAGATGCCGGCGTGTACACCGGCAGACTGTCCTTTATGGACATTTCCTTGAAACTTCCTGTAAACACATACCTTGCCTATATGTTCGGGGGACTTGTCAGAAAGATGGGATGCAGGATACGTCCGTATGAACAAGAGAAGGGGACAACAGACAGGATTATAAAAAACAGTATCGACATTCTGGCAGATGCCTTTCTTGGGAATCGATCAAAGGAATCCGCTGTGGCTGAAGTTGTATCTCACTTTGAAAACATTGAAACAGAGTACGGGGAAAGGCCAAAGATAGCAATCTTTGGCGACATGTATGTAAGAGATAATGAAGTAATGAACCAGGACCTGGTGCATTTTATTGAGGACAACGGGGGCGAGGTTATAACGACCCCCTACAGTTCTTATGTCAAAATGATTTCGAGTCAATACTTCAGGAAATGGTTCATTGAGGGGAACTATTTCGATGTTATCTCTTCCAGAACACTGATTGCTGCGGTGACCATTCGGGAGAAGCTTTACTATAAATACTTTGCACGAATTTTAAAGGAGCCTGAACCGGAATATGATGAATCACCGGAAAAGATTCTTTCGGCATACAATATCAGGATGGAACAGAGCGGCGAATCAATGGACAATCTCCTGAAAATCTTTTATATAAAGAAGTACCACCCGGATGTATCGCTCTTTGTTCAGACAATTCCGGCGTTATGCTGCGCTTCTCTGATAACAGAGGCAATGGCAACGGAAATCGAGAAACAAACCGGAGTTCCCATCGTATCGGTCACCTATGATGGAACCGGCGGCAATAAAAACGATATTATCATTCCCTATCTCAGGTATTCAACGTTAAGACAGCAGGGCGGAAGAATGAATAAGGGATTAAAGGCGGTTGTCAGCTGATTTTCCGGAGAGTGAATCCGGCTGGGCAGAGAGAGCGTATTTCCTTATTCCCGGTAAAAAACATCATGCGTTACACCGCGGCTGATCAGGAAATTCACGACCTCAACAGGTTTAAAGAACATCCTGAGTTTCCACGCATCTCTCTTTGATCCGCTGAACACCCTGTCATCAAGCCTGTCCATGAATTGAATGATTTCCTCAACCTCTTCGTCCGAGTAATCGAGTTTAATTGAGATATCAGGAGCCTCATGTTCAACGGGTAAAGCTGCCCTGCCTACTATCTCCCGGACCGCGCTATAATACATTCTCCCGTCTCTTGAAGTGAGAAAACCCGGAATATTCAGAAGGTGGCGGGTTATGGCTGGAATGTCAGGAATATTGCCGATATGTTCGAGCGATACCCCTATTTTATTAATGCACAGGTCAAGGAGGTTTTTGATGAGTAAGGGGGTGGACCCTTCGGGGATTCTGTTTGCAACAAGGGCCGGATTGAAGGCTCTTTCGATTTCCTGAATAATCGGGAGCATGTCAGGCGCATGCTGGTTAATCTGTCCGGTCAGCCAGCGAATGGTGAACTCCGCTTCATCCTCTGTCTTTTTTGACTCTGCGTCAATGATTGACCCTATTGTCGCATGGTGCCGGAATACATTCTGGAGTTTTCTGAAAAGGGCCCCCTTGATAAAACTGTAGGCATTCATGACCGCCCCCGGCTCGGCAGCGGTGATGATGATTCCCCGGTTTGCCATGCTGAAAAAATCGAGTGTATTAAAGTGCACCCCGGCTCCGAGGTCGATGATAATAACATCGGCCTGAAGCGCCCTGATATGGCGCATGATTTTCAGTTTCATCCAGTGGGCAGGGTTGGCCATGCCCGGCAGAAATTCAGCGCCGCTTATCAGACGAAGATCCTTGAGTGATGTTTCAACGATCACATCTTCCAGTGATGAAACCTTTCTCAATATGAAATCTGCAATGGTTGGTGTTTTCTTTGTTATGCCGATATACGTGTGAAGATTGGAAGCGCCGAGGTCGAGGTCCACAAGGATAACGGAATTCCCTTTCTGTGCCAGAACTGTTCCGAGCGCGATGGAGAAGATGCTCTTGCCGACTCCTCCCTTGCCTCCGCCGACAGCAAAGATGGTTTTTCTTTTCATAGCGTTTATCATGGAAAGTGAACGAATTATATCATAAACAGTCTTGGTAAGTTAGAACCTATGGCGAAATCCGGTTACGTGACCAAAAAGCCACTTGTTGTCATTCCCGCGCAGGCGGTCCAGTATTTTCAAGATCGTCTGGATGCCCGCTTACTACGTGCGGGCATGACAATAAATTCTTCTTTAATTCTGAAATAGCTTCCAGCCATAAGAAAGGTCTTTGAATGGACGGGGGATGAGCAGGACGGCTTCAGGAAATTAATCATGCGATAAGGTCCCGTATTTTGACAGTTTGATCAAGTCTGGTATAATTTGTCATTACAATCAAGATGTATTTTCTGAAGGAGGATATATGAAATATTCAAAAGTTTTCTTTGCATCACTCGTGCTGCTTCTCTTTGCTGTGTCGGCGCATGCTGAGGTGAAGCACAGGAAATTTACCCAGGAGGAGATAAAAAAGATGGCTGAAACAAAAGCAGTGATTGAAACAAAGTTTGGCAATATCGAACTGAAATTTTTCCCGGAGGTCGCACCGAACCATGTCGATAACTTTATCCAGCTTGCGAAAAAGGGGTTCTACGACGGGACGACGTTCCATCGTGTCATTCCGGGATTCATGATCCAGGGCGGCGACCCGAATTCCAGAGACGCTGACAGGTCCAAACACGGAATGGGTGATCCAGGGTATACACTGAAGGCCGAGTTTAATGACCGCTCACACAAGAAAGGCACCCTGTCAATGGCAAGGTCGCGCAATCCGGACAGTGCCGGGTCCCAGTTTTTTATCTGTGTAGCCAATACGCCGTGGCTTGACAAACAGTACACCGTATTCGGTGAGGTTACTTCCGGTATAGAGGTTGCGGATGAAATCGTCAAGCAGCCCAAAGATGGGCGTGACAACCCGAACGAGCGTATTGAGATGAAAGTCAGGATAATCGAAAAATAAGACGTGCAGAGGTTGATCCTCCGTTTCTGGAGGTTTCAACCTCAACTCGCGTATGCTTTCCCGCACCTTCAGAGAAGGGAGTATCGTACCTGCCTCACCGCCTGTATTCATGTTCAGTTTTCACTGAAAGGTTCCGAAAAAATAAGCAATACTTTGATTCGACAGCCGCCCCGGAAAGAAGGCGGCTCCTTGATTGAGGCGCACTATCTTTTTGAAGATGATACAGCCGAAACCATGAAACTTTTACAGCTCGAACGCATCAATGCAGATGACCTGATTGTCGGCAGGCCGCTGCACCGGAATATATACAGCAAAGAAGGGAAATTATTGTTGCGGAAGGGGATTGTGATTGAGTCGGAACGTCAGCGTGAAAAACTCCTTCAGCAGGGCGTCTGTCACAATTTTCATGAGGCACCAGCGAGATCAGATGAACTGATTGTTCAGCCGTCATCTGCAACGCGATTGCTCGATGACATACAGTATAAAATAACGGTCATATTCAGCAAGTTGAAAGAAGACAATCCGGAGACCCAGCTGATTGAGGTTTTGAATGTATCAAAAATGATCATGGAGGCATGTATGCTGGACAGTGATGCATGCCTGGGCAGCATCCTGACCAGCACAAGCTCTCCATATACCGCGTCGCATCCGATTCACGTCGCGATTCTCTGCGGCCTGGTAGCAAAGGAGATGAAGTGGAAGAGGAATGACCTGTTGTCCCTGCTGGCCGCGGCTTTGACGTCCAATTTTTCAAAGATTGATCTGCAGGAGGCCCTGTATCACCAGAAAGATCCGCTGACGAATGAGCAGAAACAGCAGATTTTGCGGCATCCGGAAAACGCCGTCGAAATGCTCCGTAACGCCGGGGTTTCCAATGCATTGTGGCTGAAGAGCGTGCTCTACCATCATGAAACCATAGACGGCAAGGGTTATCCGATAGGATTAAAGAGCTACTCAATTCCTCTGCCGGCAAGAATAATTGCGGCATGCGATATCTTTTGTGCTGCTGTTACAGGACGGGCGTATCGAGCTCCTTTATCGCCGGAAGATGCCATCAGAATGATTTTCCTGAATGCGGACAAGAACCTCGACAAAAAAATTGCGAACATGTTCGTCAAGTTAATGGGGATTTATCCCCCGGGGGCATTTGTCAAACTTGCAAATGATGAGATCGCTGTTGTTACGCGCCGGGGCAGAAAGGCCCATCAACCGGTTGTCCTGAGCGTTATCGGGCCTCACGGAAGAAAACTGCCGGTCCCGGTCATGAGGGATTGCAGTGTCAATGCATATGCAGTGAAAGAAACGCTGCACAGGAACCAGGTGAGAATCAGCATAGACCCGGCAATGCTGTGGCAGCGCAAAGACCGCTGACCAAAAAAATAAGCTGCGTTCACCAGAGGGGGGAAACCGGAAGCAGTCTTTCTATCATGGATGCTTTGACAGGTGCTTTAGGCTTCCTTTTGACTTCTGGTAAAGGCCTGCTCACCACACCCTGTACCCGCCCCCAAACTGATTTACTTGGTTCTTTGGTTTGACCCAGTCTGGAGAACTGCAACTTATACATTTTACTGTAACTGACTTGTCCCTCACTGTCAATAACTATAAACATTATTAATATCATCTATAAAAATTACTATAGAATTTTTTTCCAATGTACTAAAAAATAGCCATTATTTTATTTAATATATTTTTTGCGCTGTGACCACCGACAGCTCATATCTGGATATCTTCCGCTATAAAATTTATATAATGAATAAGAATGAATGACAGTTAAAAATCTGAATTTGAGGTACCTGGTTTGAATTTTATCCGTCTGCTGCCTGTGACAGTGAGTCTTGTCCTCCTCGGGGCCCACTATTACCGGGCCGGTTTCACCCCTCTTGTTGCAATAATGGGAACCGGTGTGCTGATACTGCTGGCAAGGCAGCCGTGGGCAGCGCGCATAGTACAGGTACTGCTCATCATAGGCGGCATTGAGTGGGTCAGGACAGCCTTTAACCTTGTGATGGCGAGGCAGTCGATGGGAACGCCGTGGATTCGCCTTTCTCTGATATTGGCAGGAGTGGCACTGCTTGCGATTGGCTCATTGTTTATATTCAGGACCGGATCTGTACGGAGGCGCTACAAGCTTGACTGACGCAGCTTCTGGGATATAATGATAATAAGCAGTTGTGCTACGGAATAGCGTGAATGTATTTTATACGATTAATAAAGTATGTGAGGAGACGATGACTGAATTAACTGATAATAAAATTAAGAATACAGAAAATGGACCGTGAACATATCCCATCACCGAATGAGTAAAATAAAAACCTTAAACAAGGCCAAACAGCAATTAGTAAACAGATTAGTCAGTCAGGGCATAATCGATGCCATCGGTGATGGCGTCAGCATCCAGGACACTGATTTTAAGGTTCTGTATCAGAACAAGGGGGCAAAGGATCTGATGGGTGACTGTGTCGGTGAGAACTGTTACCGGAACCTGGAGTCAAATGGCAGGATCTGCAGCAATTGCCCGATGTCAAAATCCTTTGAAGACGGGAAAGTACATACCGCTGTTATGCACGGCAAGTCGGGAAGGCGAAATCGTACGCTTCAGGTCACCTCTTCACCGATCAGAAACGCTTCCGGAAAAATCATTGCAGGAATAGAGATTGTGCGTGACGTGTCGTTGCGAAGGTATTACAGGGAGAAAAAAGACCCCGGAGGCACAGCAGGCAGTGAGTGGGACGAGGTGTTTGATATTATCGATGACGCCATTACTATTCACGACAATAATTTTAATATCATACGGGCGAACAAAGCCGCGGAAAAAATGCTCGGCGCAGGATCTTCAGAAATTCTGAAGAAGAAATGTTATGAATCCTACCATGGAAGCACGTCTCCCCCGGAGAGTTGTCCGAGCTGCCGGTCTCTTCAGTCCGCGAATCCTTCAGTCACCGAAATGTTCGAGCCCTTTCTGGACAAATATATAGAAGTCAAAGCCCTTCCGCTGATTAATAAAGATCATCAGATTGCCGGGGTAGTGCATGTTGTACGGGACATATCGGAGAGTAAAAAACTCGAAAAAGAGAGGGAGAAGCTCATCTTTGATCTCACTGATGCCCTGTTTAAGGTTAAGACCTTGAGAGGATTGCTGCCTATCTGCGCGTCGTGCAAGAAAATACGTGATGACAATGGCTACTGGAAACAGGTAGATGCCTATATACGGGAACACTCTCATGCTGATTTTACGCACGGCATATGCCCTGAATGTGCAGAGAGAGAATTTCCGTCCACCGTCAATAAGGAGTGAAAATTCCTCTCGTCAAAGAATGGGGCTCATGGGTTGTGTTCGGTTCTTCCTGCCTTGCAGCGATCGCTGCAGGATTTTCTACACAGGCGCGGGAAGCGGGCAGCGGTACCGGTGTAATTACCATTTCTGCAGTTGCCGGTATATTTTTCCTTATCAACACAAAACCCCCGCTGGTGGCAGCAATCAGGGCAAAGGGAGCGAAAGGTGGTCATATTGCCTGGTTTCTTGTCTTCACGGCAGCAGGGCTGCTGCTCCTCGCTCCCTGTTTGCGTCCAGGCATTGAGAGGTTTGCCCCATTTTTCATACTGGCTCTGAGTTATGTCTGGTTCGTATGGAGCGGAAAAGAGCATCATGTCTTTGCCGAGTTGAATGGATTTGCATTGCTGACTGCCTCCGCACCGCTTGTATATTTTGCCACAACCGGCATGGTATCGATGAAATTATATGCCGCGGTTTTCCTCTTTTTTGCCGCTGGTGTTTTTAAAGTAAGGGTACGGATCAGGAAGACTCTCTTCTACAGAGTGCTGATGATCGCCTATTGCGCGCTCATCCTGAATATTTTTCGTGTGCTTCACATAAATCTCATTCTCCTGGTGCCGTTTGCTGAAAACATCATCTCTGCTCTCTGGCTGAGAGAAGAAAGGCTGAAAACCACCGGGTACATTGAGCTTGCCAAGAGCATTATTTTTGTCGTGCTGATCGGAATATTCTGGGAGCAATAATCTGCCTGATGAATAATGGTTTTAATTCATCAGGAGACCATGTATAATAGGAAAGCACGCTTCCAGCTGCACTCCCGTCCCCAGGATACGGCGAGACGAAATGCGCGGAAAAATGCTGAAAATATTTATAGTTGTTCAATTTGGTCGAAAATATTCGTAATCTTTTCATTAATTTTTCATCCAACTATTGACAAAATATATTTGTGCTGATAAAATTTGTAGGTTTTTCCAGTGAATTGGAACTATAATTAAAAGGTTAATTTATAATGCTGTTTAAGGAGGAAAGGTGCCGACTGTAGCACAATTAGTAAAAACTGGTAGAAAGCAGGCTGTCAACAAGACAAAGTGCCCTGCGCTATCCCGGTGTCCCCAGAGAAGAGGAGTGTGCACGAGAGTTTATACAACGACTCCCAAAAAACCGAACTCTGCTCTCAGGAAGGTGGCCAGAATCAGGTTGACGAATAAAATGGAAGTTACCGCATACATCCCTGGTGTCGGTCATAACCTTCAGGAACACTCAATTGTTCTTATCAGGGGCGGCAGGGTGAAGGACCTTCCCGGTGTCAGATACCACATTGTACGGGGTGTGCTCGACACACTTGGTGTTGCCGATCGCAGACAGGGGCGGTCAAAATACGGCGCCAAGAGACCAAAATAATTAAAAAGGTACAGATATGCCAAGAAGAAGAGTAGCAGCCAAAAGAGAAATATTGCCGGACCCGATTTATAACAGCAAACTGTTAAGCAAGTTTGTGAATGCCTTAATGGAAGACGGGAAAAAATCCGTGGCCGAAAGAACGTGTTACGGTGCCCTCGATATCCTGAAGGAAAAGACAGGCAATGACCCGTTAAAAGTGTTTAAGCAGGCGATGGAAAATGTGAAGCCTCTCATTGAAGTGAAATCCAGACGCGTCGGCGGCGCAACGTACCAGGTTCCTATTGATGTCAGGCCCCAGAGAAGGGTGGCGCTCGCATTTCGCTGGGTAATCGGTTTTTCCAGAAAAAGAGGCGAGCGGACCATGAAAGAAAAACTGGCAGGTGAACTGCTTGATGCCGCAAACAGTACCGGCTCCTCTATCAAAAAGAAAGAAGACACCCACAAAATGGCCGATGCAAACAAGGCCTTTGCTCACTATAGGTGGTAAGAAAAATTGAAAGCGATAGCAGAAAGCATGTTAGAAAAGACACGGAATATCGGCATCATGGCTCATATCGATGCCGGAAAGACTACGACGACGGAGCGTATTCTTTACTATACCGGGGTGACCTATAAAATGGGTGAAGTCCATGAAGGAACAGCGGTTATGGACTGGATGGTGCAGGAGCAGGAGAGAGGAATAACCATTACCTCCGCTGCAACAACCTGTTTCTGGAAAGAAAACAAGATCAACATTATTGATACCCCGGGCCACGTTGATTTTACAATCGAGGTCGAGCGGTCACTGCGGGTGCTCGATGGGGCAGTCGCCCTTTTTGATGCAGTGGCAGGCGTTGAGCCCCAGTCCGAGACCGTATGGAGACAGGCTGACAAATATAAAGTCCCCAGAATAGCATTTATTAATAAAATGGACAGAATGGGCGCGGACTACTTTATGAGCGTCCGTTCCATGGTGGAGCGTCTTGGTGCGGTGCCCCTGTCGATTCAGATACCCATTGGAAGCGAAGAAGCCTACAGCGGTTCAGTCGACCTTGTGAAAATGAAAGCCTATATTTATCAGGATGAAGCACTGGGCGCTGATTTTATTGAAAGTAGCATCCCTGAAGAGCTTCTTCCCCAGGCACTTGAATACAGAGAAAAGATGCTGGAGACCCTCGCAGACTTTGATGACACAATTATGGACCAGTATCTTGCCGGTGCAGAGGTGGGGGCAGACAGTATAAAACGTGCGATCCGCAAAGGCACCATAGACCTGAAAATAACGCCGACCCTTTGCGGCACCGCTTTCAAGAACAAAGGGGTCCAGCAGCTGCTGGATGCGATTATTGATTATCTGCCCTGTCCGACCGATGTTCCCCCCATCAAGGGGGTTGACCCTGAAACCGGGCAGGATGCGGTGAGAAAAGTTTCGAGCAGCGAACCATTTTCAGCAATTGCCTTTAAGATTATGACAGACCCGTTTGTAGGCCAGTTGACATTCCTCAGGGTATATTCCGGGCTCCATAGCAGCCGGGTCGTATGTTTACAACTCAACGAAAGACCTGAAGGAGCGTGTCGGACGGCTGCTGCATATGCATGCAAACAAGAGAGAAGAAGTCAAGGAGACCAGGGCGGGAGATATTGTTGCTGCGGTGGGCCTGAAAAATACGCTGACCGGAGACACGCTGTGCGACGAAGGCAACCCGGTTGTTCTCGAGTCCATGGAATTTCCGGAGCCGGTTATCTCCGTTGCCATTGAGCCCAAGACAAAAGTTGATCAGGAAAAACTTTCGAGTGCGCTCGGCAAGCTTGCGCAGGAAGATCCTTCCTTCAAGGTCTCATATAATGAAGAAACAGGCCAGACGATTATCTCCGGTATGGGAGAGCTCCACCTCGATATCATTGTCGACCGCCTGCTGAGAGAATTCAAGGTGGGTGCAAATGTAGGGAAACCCCAGGTGGCGTACAGGGAAACAATCAGGCAGAAATGTGCTGCTGAGGGCAAATTCGTCCGGCAGTCCGGAGGCCGCGGTCAGTACGGACACGTTCAGATTGAGATTGAACCGCTCGAGCCGGGCAATAATTTTGAATTTGTCAATAAGATCGTTGGCGGGACAATTCCGAGGCTCGAAAATGGTATACTTGCTGGCTACCCGGTCGTGGATGTCAAGGTAACGCTGCTTGACGGCTCCTATCATGAGGTGGATTCCTCGGAGATAGCATTCAAGATTGCAGGCTCGATGGCGATCAAGAATGCAACAAAAAAGGCCGGACCGGTATTGCTGGAACCGATTATGAATATCGAAGTTGTTACTCCCGAAGAATATATGGGGGATGTTATCGGCGACCTGAATTCCAGAAGAGGCAGGATTCAGTCGATGACGCAGAGGTCAAATGTGCGGGTCGTTGCAGCACAGGTGCCGCTCTCATCCATGTTTGGGTATGCGACGGATTTACGGTCAAAGACCCAGGGGCGGGCAACCTATACAATGCAGTTTGCCCATTATGAAGAAATTCCCAAGAGTATTTCTGAAGAGATTGTCGTAAAAGTCAGAGGAGGATAACGTTCGTAGTTGGCAATGAGTTGCGCAGGTGCTTTATAGAACAGTTTATTGCCACAGGAGGCAAAGATGGCGAAGGCAAAATTTGAAAGAACAAAGCCGCATGTAAACATCGGGACGATCGGGCACGTGGACCACGGGAAGACGACACTGACTGCAGCGATAACGAAATATCTTGCGAAGCAGGGGAAAGCGGATTTTCGGGCATTCGATTCAATAGACAACGCACCTGAGGAGAAGGCCAGAGGGATAACGATCGCGACAGCGCATGTGGAATATGAGACGGACGCGAGGCATTATGCACATGTGGACTGTCCTGGCCATGCCGACTATGTAAAGAACATGATAACGGGAGCTGCGCAGATGGACGGGGCGGTGCTGGTGGTGTCAGCAGCGGACGGACCGATGCCGCAGACGCGGGAACATATATTGCTGGCGAGGCAGGTAGGGGTGCCGTATATCGTGGTGTTTATGAACAAGACGGATATGGTGGATGACCCTGAGCTGCTGGATCTGGTGGAGATGGAAGTGAGGGAGCTGCTGTCGAAGTATGAGTTTCCTGGGGATGATATCCCGATCATTCGTGGTTCAGCGTTGAAGGCGCTGGAAGGCGGAGAAGATATGGGTGGAGAAGAGTACAAGAGTATCCAGGAGCTGCTGGATGCGATCGATGCATATGTGCCGACGCCGGAGCGGGACATAGACAAGCCGTTTTTGATGCCTGTGGAGGACGTGTTCAGCATATCGGGAAGAGGGACGGTAGTGACGGGGAGAGTGGAGAGAGGGATCATCAAGGTAGGGGAAGAGGTAGAGATGGTGGGGATCAGTGATACGAAGAAGACGGTGGCAACGGGAGTGGAGATGTTCCGGAAGCTGCTGGATGAGGGGAGAGCGGGAGATAATATAGGAGTGCTGCTGAGAGGGACGGGGAAGGATGAGGTGGAGCGTGGGATGGTGCTTGCGAAGCCCGGGAGTATAACGCCGCACACGAAGTTTAAGGGAGAGATCTACGTGTTGACGAAAGAGGAAGGCGGGAGGCATACGCCGTTTTTCAATGGGTACCGGCCGCAGTTTTATTTCAGGACGACGGATGTGACGGGAGTTGCGCACCTGCCGGAGGGAGTGGAGATGGTGATGCCGGGAGATAATGTGACGATGTCGATAGAGTTGATAGCGCCGATAGCGATGGAGAAGGAGCTGCGGTTTGCGGTGAGGGAAGGAGGCAGGACCGTAGGGGCTGGCGTTGTTACAGAAGTTATAGAGTAA
>Ga0111163_1060_pt1 | contig 13985 bp, 12 predicted proteins | sample DeeMarSeWOR28_12_FD_80262 | JGI IMG/M metagenome (GOLD analysis project Ga0111163, IMG submission 80262) | Nitrospira bacterium SG8_35_4 | reverse complement strand
CAGCGGAGCGATCCTATAAAAAAGCATTGACACCGTTTCAGGCGCTCCAGATAATGAAAGAGCAGCTGCTCGGGCATTTTCATAAAGAAATTTTCACGAATTTTGTCCTTCTTTTTGGAGAAGAGAAGGGCTGACCGATATCATTCATGGAACTAGAGCATGAATAGGAAATAAACATAGTGCGTGAGGTTGATGGTCTGCAACGCTACCGCATGATCTGGTTCAGCTCAAAGATGGGCAGGAGAACCGAAACAACGATAAATCCGACAATGAGCCCCATGACCAGAATCAGTACTGGTTCGAGAAGGCTCATTCCCCGCTGGAGTTTTCTGTCGAACTCTGATTCATACGACCGGGCTGATTTCTGGAGGACTTCAGGAAGCTTTCCGGTTTTTTCTCCGGTAGAAATGATCTGAAGCATTGTTGGTGGAAAATCCGTGAGGCTTGCTGAGAGTCTGGCCCCCTGAGAAACAAAATTTTCCGCTTCAATAATTCTTCGTTCCAAAACAACGTTTCCTATGCTCTTTGCGGTCAACCGCATGGCGCGCAGTATCGGCAGACCTCCTGAGAGGAGGAATCCCATTGTCAGGGTAAAACGGAGCATGTAGAGCTCCATTAAAATTCCGGTCGGGTCTTTCAGCAGCAGAGCGTCGATAATATCTTTCCTGGTCTCTTTTACCTTTTTATACAGAACGACAATGCCTCCGGCTGCGGCGAGCATGAGCCACCAGAACTTTTGAAATGCGGTGCTGATCCATATTAAAACGACTGTTATCATCGGGAGGCTTGTTGAGGTGTCTTCAAATATCTTTGTGATTTTCGGAATAACAAAGGTAAAGAGAAAAATGACAACCGCGACACTGACGCATGCCATAAATGCAGGGTAAATCAGTGCAGTGCGGACTTTGTTTTTTGTATTAATTTCAGTCTCGAGGTAATCGGCCAGTTTTAACATGACATCAGTCAGCTTGCCGCTGGTTTCCCCTGCTGCAATCAGTCCCGTATAAAAGTCAGGAAAGATGGATGGATGTGCCTGCATGGCGCGGGCCAGGGATGATCCACTGGACAGGCTGTCTTTGACATCAGTAAGGATGTTTCTCCATTCGCCCTTCTGTTCCGAAGATAGTGCACTGATTGCATCGATAAGGGGGACGCCCGATGAGATCAGAATTGCCAGCCTTCTGGTGATTGTGGAGAGTATTAATTGAGAGGGTTTTTTGAAAAAGAGTTTTTTCCTGGACAGCGATTCACTGACATCCCGGGGCAGAATCCCTTTTGATTTTATTTTTAAGACCGCGTCCCTGTGACCGTCAGCTTCTATGATACCTTCTGTTTCCAGCCCGGTCTGGTCATATCCGCTGAATTTAAATACAGGCATGGCAACAAAATAAGAGTAACGAGTTATGAGTCAAGAGTCTCCGGTGAGGAGGCAAGAACATGAAGTCCGTAATTTTATATTCAACATGATGCATAGGTAATTCTTATTCTAAAAATGTCTGACTGTCCTTATGGGTTATTCGCAAGACCTCTTCTATCGTGGTTGCCCCTTCCAGCACCTTTTCGATCGCATTATGCCGCAGGGTTTGAACGCCTGCCTTCTCGGCTGCATCCCGTATGGCCTGCGCGTCTTTCTTCTCTGCTATCATCGTCCTGATGGCAGGGGTTATTTCGAGCAGTTCGTAAATCCCGGCTCTGCCGAGATATCCCTTTCCGAGGCACCGGTCACAGCCTTTGCCGCGGTACAGCTCAGCAGGCGGGGTATCCATTTCCAGGTACGACAACTCCTGTTTTGTGGGAGTATATGGTTCCTTGCAGTGCGGGCAGATCACCCTGATCAGCCTCTGCGCAAGGACCCCGATGAGTGACGAAGATACTAAAAAATGCTCTATCCCCATGTCAATTAATCTCGTGATCGCACTGGAAGCATCGTTTGTATGGAGCGTGCTCAGCACGAGATGTCCGGTAAGAGATGCATGCACCGCGATTTCAGCGGTTTCGAGATCTCTGATCTCTCCCACCATCATGATATCAGGGTCCTGTCTTAAGATTGATCTCAGGCCTGCTGCAAACGTGAGCCCTATTTTCGGGTTGACGTGCATTTGGCCTATGCCGCTCAGCTGGTATTCAACAGGGTCTTCGACGGTTATGATATTTCTGTCCTCTTTATTCAGCCGCAGGAGAGACGCATACAGCGTCGTTGTCTTTCCGGAACCAGTTGGTCCCGTCACAAGGATGATCCCGTTCTGTCTTGAAAGCAGCCTCTTGAACGAAACGAGAGTTTGCTTATTAAACCCGAGCATTTCAAGGCTTAGCACCCCGGTCTGCCTGTCAAGGAGCCTCAGGACCGCCCGTTCGCCAAGTGCGGTGGGTATTATCGAGACCCTTATGTCGATGTTCTTGCCGCCGATCAGGAGATTGATTCTCCCGTCCTGGGGAAGCCTTTTTTCCGCTATATCGAGGCCGGCAATAATTTTTATCCTCGACACAAGTGCGTCGTGTATAATTTTGGGGGGATTCAGCACTTTGTGCAACATGCCGTCTACCCTGAAGCGGACATCAATATTCATTTCGTACGGTTCAATATGGATATCACTGGCCTTCTCTTTTACGGCCTCCATCAGGAGGGCATTCAGGAGGCGGATCATCGGGGCTTCCTCGGTGAGTTCGAGTAAATCCTTCGGCGACTCAAACTCTGTTGCGATCATGGAAAGGTCTTCCCCCTTGATGTCTCCCATTACTTCATTGACGCGGCTCGCCTGGCTGTAGATGCGATTAATGGCATCAAGAATGATTTTTTCGTCTGCCTGCAGCGGATGCGGTTTCAGCTTGAGCTTTCTTGCCAGGTCCCTGAGAGCAAAAATGCCGCGGCTGTCTGCCACTGCTCCCAGAAGCTCATTGTCATTCCGTTTCAGCGGAAGAAATACATTGCCTTTCACAAATGCGAGGGTAAGATCGTTCAGGAGAGAAAGTTCTACTTCTTCATCCCTGATGTGCTCTACAGTCTCCATACGGTTCAGCCGGTTTTCAGATTTTCATCCGGTTATTTTATTTTTCTCACCAGGATAGGATTCAGATTGAAATTTTCCTGCAGGTCCTTTGATATAACGTTCCCCTGTTTTTTTGTCATGACCTGCGGGATTCTGACCTTGTGAAAAGTATTATCTTCATAAATGAAGATCCCCGGATAGAGCGCCGATAATTTTTCCTTTACCTCTTCAGCGTACCTGGCATTTCTCCATGATCCAACCTGTACATAGTATTCGCTGTAATCAACGCTGTCAGATTCGGGTTTGTCCAGTATCTCAACAATGCCGTTAAAATCCTGGTCGGGATATTCGATATCTGCGCCAGCCGGCTCAGGCTGGGTCTCTGTCTGGTCTTCCGTGGGCTCACTTTTGTCCACGGTCACGGCAGGCTCTGCTACAGGTAACTCATTGACCAGAGAAGGCGCCTCGATGTCAGCAGTGACAGCTGTTTCGGCGGTTCTCCCTGCGGATGCCGTATTGACGGTACGATTATCATCAAACTCCTCCGGGGTGTTTTTATCACTTCGGTCAGGGACGGATGAAGAGTCGTGCTGAACTGCACCGTGATTTGCATTGCCTGTTGAGGGCGCTGTCTGCTTATCTTCCTTCCGGTCCGGTTCAGCCTGTGGAGGCGCCAACCTGAACTTATAATCAGGTTCAGCGTATTCAACTTCAGGCATCGAGCTGAAATTACTGAGCGCCTCTTCTACATCCTGTCCTGACTTGAGTCTGATGTGATATACCTTTATTGTGTCAAAATATTTAATTATTGAAGCTCCTTTTTTATCAATGAGCTTGTGAGACTCTTCTGCAGAGATATGCTCCCTGAACTTGACGAGCAGCTCACCCGGACGATAAAACTTTTCCTGTTTCACAAAGAGATCATGTTTTTTCTTCGTTATTTCCTCAAGTATGGGTGATTCCTTCACGACATGCGGAGAGAGAAATACGAGCAGGTTCGTCTTATTCTTTTTAACGCTTTTGAATTTAAAGAGCCATCCCAGAATAGGGATATCGCCCAGTAACGGTATTTTTGTTATCCCCTCTTCATCCGTTTCCTGCATGAGTCCACCAATGACAACGGTGCGGCCGTCCTGTACAACGACGGATGTCTTTGTAGCGCGTTTGGTCGTTGTCGGCCCCACGCTGATGAGTACGTCCGATGACGCGTCCTTGACTGCTGAAATTTCCTGGAAGATATCGAGCTTGACATAATCCCCTTCTGTTATCTGGGGGGTGAGTTTTAATTTAATCCCGACATCGGTTCTCTCAATGGAATTCAGGACCGTATTGGTTGTCGTAACATCACGCTCTCTCGATGAAATAAACGGTACGTTTTCACCAACAAGGATCTCAGCCTCTTCATTGTCTGACGTGAGTATTTGCGGGGTTGAAAGAACATTGATGGCCCCCTTGAACTCATCAAGGCTGAAAAGCGCTGCAAATCCCGGAGACGTCAGGTTCTGGGAGCTGATGGTCCCGTCCGGGGAAACTGCCGATACCGGGATATCAAGAAAGTTACCCATTCCGCCCGCTGAAAAGCCGGTGAGACCCGTAATTATGTCCAGAACGGTACCTGAGTTGATGTTGCCGAATCCGCCGATCGCAACCGGTTCTCCCTCATTCCGTGCAATGGCTCTCCATTTTGTTCCAAGGTCCTGAAGCTTGTCGATTCTTGCCTCTACGATCATTGCCTCCACATAGACCTGTTTCCTTTTCTTGTCAAGCGTTTTGATGACCTGCACGATGTTCTCATAATCAGACGCAGGTGCAACGATGATAAGAGCGTTCGTAGACTTGTCGGGCGTGATGCTCAGGACCGGGGGCGATTGAGCGCCTCCATCCTTTTGAGGCAGGCGCACTGTTTTATAAGATATTTGCAGGCTCTTTAATATGCCATCCAGAACCTTCGCCAGATCGGTTGCATCCGCATGCTCAAGAAAATAGACATTTATTTTTGCGGCCTCTTCCTCGATAGATGGTTTATCGATCAATTTAAGAATTGAATAAATTTTTTCTATGTTTATCGCCGAATCAACCACAAGGAGCAGGTTGCGCTCCCCAAAAGCTGCTATATGACCATCCCTCGATACTATCGGGCGCAGGAGCTGCAGGGTGTCCTGTGCATTAATGTGCTGCGTCTCTATTAGTTTCATAATGTATTGTTCATTGACTGCTATTTTTTCATCCGTGGGGATAATTCCCTCCTGTTTCGCCATTGAGGACGGTATGATTTTGTATGTCTGGGGGCCTGACGAAATGATGGTGTAGCCTTTAATGCTCAAAACCGACGTGAAGAGCGAAAAAGACTCTTCGATGGAAAGTTGTGTCGGTGCTATTATTGTGATTTTCCCGCGAATTCGCTCGTCAAAGACAAAATTGAAACCGGTTATCTCACTGATGAATTTAATAACAGAAGGGATTTCGACGTCAACAAAGTTAAAGGAGATCCCGGGACTGTTACTGGCCTGCCGGGGCTGGGGAGCATTCTTGTCAGCAAAAGCGTTGAGAGAAGAAATACAAATAAGAAACGCACAGACCAGAGCAACAGCCCTGCGTTTGAACAATTTTAGATCGGTGTCCATAATCTCTTTATTAATCGGCATTTTCCTTTTTTTTATCAATTATCAAGTATCGTCCGTGAATTGTCAATCCAGGTGATATCACCTCATTTTATAGCTCATGGACATATTCTTACCGCTTCTAATAATATCAAGATTAACCGAATTCATCCCCTGCAAGGCAGACATTGCCTTTATTGCCACTTCAGGATTCGATATCTCGAGGCCGTTTATTCTGAGGAGAATGTCACCGTTTCTTAAGCCGAGACTGTGATACATCCCACCGGGTATTACTTCACTTATGGCAAACCCTTCATGTCTTCCGTCCCGTATATTCGGCAATAAGCGGGCATCGGTCAATATCTTTTCCGGATTTTCGAGTGACTTCTGGACTTTTCTGCTGTCCAGAATATACTCCTTCTCACCGATTTGTCTGGCAAAAGAGGTTTCATCATCACGGGTGGTTTCCGTCTGGTTCATGTGCACCGGACTGACCGTATCTTCTTCTAATTGAATCGTGAATGTAGATGAGGTGCTTTCCAATTCGACAGATGAACGCTCAATTTTTTTTAGAATTCCGTAATTGTAGACATGTTCCCCCCTTGCAAAGAGTTCATGCCCTTTTGGGGGTGACTGGGCTCTGTCTTCAAAAATCGCGTAACTGAGTCCTGCAGGACCGACAGCGGTACCAACGAGAATCAGCTCAGTGGGAGGTCTGTATTGAACCTCTTGCTGTTCTGTCGTGGCAATCGGGCGGAGCTTCATGGGAGGGCCAAAAGGATTTCTCTCGAGAATCGGAGAATAATGCATTATGTCTGTATTATTTTTCTGCTGGACGGTTTGATCCGGAATGAGTGAACCTGAAAGAGCCGGCTTTTTTACTGACAGAGTAATATGAATAATTTCCCGGGCAACCAGTAAAAACGCGATGAGTATAAACAGAGCTATAATGTAGTTAATAATTTTAAATTTTTTTAGTGAGATGAGCATTTTGTACTTAGATTAAACGATTACCTGTATCCTGTCAATAATAGCATAGAGCATAAGAATGTCTAACCGGATACCGGCGAATGCGGAAGGCTTCTCAATTCAGATTATGCGATGTCATTTGATCAGGCGCTGGCGTGCAGGAAAAAGTTTTTATACTGCCGGGGGAAAAAACCGGCTTCTGAGGGTTCAGCAGCAGCTGCACACAAGCTAGACGGCGGCATCTTTGAGGGCTTCTCTGCATGGACACTTCCTCCGGTCGGGAATGATCGGGATTGCGGCCCTGAATAAACGTTTGATTTTTTCTGTGGCAATGGTCATTGCTTCCATAACCTCCGGAACGGTCAGCTTCTCTTTGCTTATGCCTGCTGCATAGTTGGCGACAACAGAGAGCCCCGAGTAACACATTTCCAGCTCTCTGGCCAGCGAGGCTTCAGGCATTCCGGTCATGCCAACGACATCGCCGCCGAGGATGCCGAAGCTTTTAATTTCAGATGCGCTTTCGAGTCGCGGTCCCTCAACCGCTACATACGTCCCCCCATTTTTCAGATGAACTTTCGAAAGCTTACCGGCCTTCAGAAGGACCTTCCGCATTTCAGGGCAGTATGGCTCGGTAAAATCTATATGAACAACTCCCTTTTTACCGTCATAAAATGTTGATTCCCTGGTTCTGGTCATGTCTATTACCTGGTCAAGAAGGACAACATCTCTCGGTTTCAGACCCTTTCTGATCCCGCCGACCGCGTTCACAGACACTATCCTTTGGACACCGAGTTTTTTGAAGCCCCATATGTTTGCCCTGTAATTGATCATATGGGGGGGTATGTTATGGTTTCTGCCGTGGCGGGGCAGGAAGATGATTTCCTGGCTTCCGAATTCACCTATGAAATAATGTTCTGAAGGATCACCATAGGGTGTTTTGATCTTCTCTTTGTGCTTCAGGGTAAGGCCCTGTATTTCATACAGACCGCTGCCACCAATTACACCAACGATTGCCATGACTCCCTCCCGTATGTGATGAGTGTGATGCTACAGAATCAAGATTATATTGTATAATAACATTCGGAATGTCAAATACAGAAAAGATTTCAACGGGTATCCTTCTAAAATTATGAACAGAATTCCGGATGAACTGTTATCACGGCTTTTGAAAAAGGCACTTTCAAAGGGCGGAGATTATGCCGATATTTTCATTGAAAATACTAAACCGCTGACTATACAGCTTGAAGATGACAAGATTGAAAAATTGACCTCCGGCCTCGATTCAGGTATAGGAATCCGGGTGATATTCAATGGTAAATCAGCGTACGCGTACAGTAATGATTTTTCTGAAGAGTCTCTTGAAGGCATCGCTGAAGCGGTAAGCAGCGCGGTCAGGGAAAACGCGGAAAGCACAGACCTGATCTTTGATATGACCAGGGTTAAACCTCAACTTGACTTTATAATTCAACAGTATCCGGGAGATATTGATATAAAAAAGAAAATTGATCTTGTGGAAAGGGCAAACAGAACAGCGAAAGGGATAAGCTCCAGCATTAAGCAGGTGTCGGTCATTTACCGGGATGCTGTCCAGAAGATCTGTGTTGCCACATCGAACGGAACTATCGCAGAAGATGAGCGCATTTATACATTGGGGATTGTCCATGCTGTTGCCGCTGATGGCAAGACGTTACAGACCGGATATGAGCCGGCAGGTGGACTTGCTGGTTTTGAACTCTTTGACGAAAATCTTTTTGAGGAGCTGGCTGTGAAGGCGGCGAAACGGGCAGTGTCCATGCTGGGAGCAAGAAAGGCGCCGGGTGGAAGAATGCCGGTTGTGGTTTCTGCAGAAGCCGGTGGAACCATGATTCATGAAGCCATTGGGCATGGACTGGAAGCTGACCTTGCCCAACAGGGGTTGTCTGTCTATACCGGGAAGATAGATCAGCAGATTGCCTCACCCTTAATAACAATTGTTGATGACTCGACATTGCCGAACAAGAGAGGATCGTTCCGGTTTGATGATGAAGGGGTTTTTTCGCAAAAGAGTATCCTTGTGGAAAAAGGAGTTCTGAAAGGGTATATGCACAGCAGGTTGACTGCAATGAAGGACGGTGTCGAATCCACGGGCAATGGCCGGCGGCAGTCTTATAAGTACAGGCCGATTCCGAGGATGACAAATACTTTTATTGAAAGAGGCAGTGATGACCCTGATGAGATCGTCCGGTCTGTGGAAAAAGGGTTTTTTGTAAAAAAAATGGGCGGTGGTCAGGTTAATACTGTTACCGGGGAGTTTGTTTTTGAGGTATCAGAGGGATATATCATTGAAAAAGGCACGGTTGGTGACATAGTACGAGGGGCTACGCTCATTGGAGACGGTCCTGCAATTCTGCAGTCCATTGACATGGTTGGGAGTGATCAGGGATTTGCGATCGGAACATGCGGTAAGGATGCACAGGGGGCGCCTGTTTCTGACGCGATGCCGACGGTGAGAATTCCTGAAATGGTGGTAGGCGGCGAAGTCTAAATTGTGGCTAATACAAACACTTTCGATGTATTAATGATACAGAAGAAAATACAACTGTATGAATATGAAGGGAATTTTTACTGGTATCAAATTTGCTAATATAAATTAACCATGCGACTTCAGAACACGTTGAATAATGAGATTTCAGTCCGGGGTAAGGGGCTGCACACTGGTCGGGATATTTGTATGACACTCAGGCCTGCCCCCCGGGATACGGGGATTGTTTTTATCCGCAATGATAAGGGCGGTGTTTCAATCAAGGCCTCGGTGCATTGCGTTTCTGATACGACCTTTGCCACAACACTCATGTCAGACGGTGTCAGAGTTGGAACCGTTGAACATCTGCTCGCTGCATTTGCCGGCCTCAGTGTTGACAATGTATTTGTTGAGCTTGACGGACCGGAAGTTCCAATTATGGATGGAAGTGCGTTGCCCTTTGTTTCGAGAATAATTGAAGCCGGGATATCCAAACAGGCAAAGTCCGTGACATGCATAAGAATTCTGGAACCCGTGGTTATTGAGGAAGGGCCGTCCCAGATTGCCGTTATTCCCTACGACGGAACGAAAGTAACCTATCGTCTCTATTACACGCATCCGGCATTTGGTGAGCAGAAGATGGAAATTGATATTACAAAAACGCAATTTATCAGTGAACTTGCTCCAGCCAGGACTTTTGGGTTTTTAAGAGATGTGGAGATGCTGAAATCAAGGGGCCTTGCCAGAGGGGGGTCGCTCGAAAACGCGATCGTTCTCGGTGACAAGGATGTCATCAATGGGAGCAAGATCAGATTTAAAAATGAGTTTGTCAGGCACAAAATTCTTGACGCAGTCGGAGACATGTCGTTATTGGGATATCCAATGTTCGGCCATATACTGGCAAACAAGTCAGGCCATACGTTGCACATAAAACTGCTCAGGAAGATTATTATGCGAAGGGATGCATGGGAGTTTGTCACTCCGGCTGTTATCACATCTTCAGCTTCAGAATTGGCCGCTCAGGTCTAAATAGCTTTTCCATACCTCACGTCCGTTTCCTCATCCGTAATAATAATTGCAGTGAAGCTGCACGGATTTGCAAGGCCGAGTAATTCTCAGGTGAGCTTCCGGCCCTCCAGGGCACGGGCAAAAAAAAGCTGTCTCACCGCTTAAAAGATGAGACAGCCCAAATTCTTCATCAAAGTCGAAAATGCTATTTCTTTTTCGTTGCTTTCTTTTTCGTTGCTTTCTTTTTCGTTGCTTTCTTCTTCGTTGCTTTCTTCTTAGCAACTTTCTTCTTGGCAACTTTCTTCTTGGCAACTTTCTTCTTAGCAACTTTCTTCTTTGCAGCTTTCTTCTTTGCAGCGGCTTTCTTTTTGGCGGCCATTATTGTATTCACCCCCTTTCTTCTCCCGACCATGGGGAGATTTTTATCTTACAAACGTCCAATGAGTAAGATTTTCTTTGCATTCAACAATTTTTTTAAACGGCGTTCGCCGCTTTTTTTCTTAGCTCTGTATTCAGAGGTATTCATCATAAGCAGGTGGATCTCCCGTCCGAACCTCTTTTCAATATCATCCAGGTTTTTCCTTATATGGTTTGAGTCGGTTACAACGAAGAGGTCAAGAGATGGAAGACTTGCGTTGCCTGTATAAGGTCCATAAATAAATGCCGTCTTTGCTTCAGCAGCGCTTAAAACTGATTTGAGAGCACCGGGAAGGCCGAGAGATTTTGCGATGAGTCCCTTCAGTTCGGGAAAGAGAGATGAATTTTTGTTGACTCTGAAATATTTCAGATTGCCTTCTTTTTCAGTTAAGGCAAGATCCATCTCTTCCAGCTTGTCGAGCTCTCTTTATGGATTCTTGTTAATAAGTCTGGCAATCTCTCTAACATAAAACTTTTCCTCAGGGTTGTTAAATAAAAGCGACATTATGTCAGCCCTGATTCCAGATGTAAAAAGTTTATCTAACATATAACCTAGATATAAGATATAAAATTAATTTTAACTTGTCAAGAAAAAAATACAAAAAAGAAACATAGAAATACTTTTTGTGAACATAACCATTGTTGTTAATTCCGATAGTTTTGTTGACAAAATTAAAACAAATAGAAATTTCTGAACATCTGCTCATCTGTAATTGCTTTTCACACAATGCATCGGACCACCCATGCAGGTATGGAAAAGCATCAGCGCGAAGCTGTCAGTCAGGTCCTGTGATATAATGAGTTCATGAAAGAAGCGATGTTCTATGAGAAGCTTGCCGATGAAAAAGTCAGATGTTATCTGTGCGCTCATCATTGCACTATTCATCGAGGGAGGAGGGGGATCTGTGGAGTAAGGATAAACAAGAACGGGACTCTCTATAGTCTTGTCTACGGTAAACTTGTTTCGATGAACATTGATCCCATAGAGAAAAAACCGCTGTTCCATTTCTATCCGGCTTCGAGTTCTTTTTCAATTGCAACGGTTGGCTGTAATTTCAGATGCAAGCACTGTCAGAATTATGAAATTTCGCAGTACCCGCATTTGCATGATGATGTACCCGGAAAAAATGTAAGCCCGGAGCAGGTCGTCGATGCGGCGGACCAGGCTGGGTGCAAAAGCATTTCTTACACATACACTGAGCCTGCTATTTTTTTTGAATTCGCCTATGAGTGTGCTCGCCTGGCACAGAAAAGAGGGATCAGGAATGTATTCGTGAGCAACGGATATATGGGACCCGAAGCTGCCAGAACAATAGCCCCTTACCTGGGTGCCATTAATATAGATTTAAAAGGAAGCGATGAATTCTACAAAAGGATATGCGGTGCGCGTCTCAGGCCGGTGACGGAGACTATTCAATTAATGAAGGAACTGGGCGTTTGGGTGGAAGTAACAACGCTTCTCATTCCGGCCCATAATGATTCTGACAAGGACCTTGATGCCATTATAGAGTTTCTGTATTCAGTTGATCCCGGAATTCCGTGGCACGTTTCTCAGTTTTATCCAACCTTTGAACTCCTGGATCAGCCAAGGACACCTGTTGAGACATTAAAAAGGGCCAGGGACAGAGGATTGCAGAAGGGACTGAAATATGTATATGAAGGGAACGTCCCGGGAGAAGGGGCGGAAAATACCTATTGTCATAACTGTAATCAAATTCTGGTAGAACGTATTGGTTACCGGATTGTGAATAATAATATAAAAAGCGGGAACTGCTTTCAATGTCATGAAAAAGTTGATGGAATCTGGTGATGATGAACAGGGAGAGGGAGAAATTTAAGAAATAGCATTGGATTTAAAAGTGAGCATTGTTCTCGTAAGGTCATCCTTTTTTCCATATCCGGGTTTCACCCCGCTGTATTGTACGATTATGTGACCTGACTCACATTTCTTCTCCAGGTATGAGCATACAATAAGTAAAGAGCAAACGACAGTGATTGAGGTTGAAGGAGGTTTCATGCAGGCAGAAAAAATAGTGGTAAGATTCAAAGATAAAAAATTAATGAAAGGCGTCACCAGTAACTTTTCACATGAAAAAAACTCATTTTATATGAGACTTGTAGGTGGCCAAGTAATCAATGTAAAGCTTGACACTGTGAAGGCGGCCTTTTTTGTCAAGAAGCTTGAGGGAAACAGAGACTATGAGTATAAATATAAAGATGTGATACCCTGGGGTGGCAATAAAATAAAAGTCGAGTTTCTTGATGGTGAAGTGCTTATAGGCTATACACAGCACTATTTCCTTGATTGTCCCGGCTTCTTTGTAACACCGGCTGATTTAAAGGGGAACAATCAGCGTGTATATGTAGTAAGTTCATCTACTGAGAATGTAACTTTTCTTTAATCAAAAGAATTCCTCGAATTCGGATTAACGCCAGCATAGTTGTGAAAACCTAAGCATTTCATGTCCATGAACCGTTTGATTTTTATGTCTGGACAGAAACTGGCAGCTGAAGGCTTTTCTCACAGTCACCCCATGGACCCCTGCCTTCCGCCAGGCTTGAATTCTTCAGTCCTGTTCAGATATGAACGGATCGAAGTCCCATATAGTTGAAGTATCGATTAAATGCAGTACAATAGTAATTAGGAATACTGCGATTATCGTTATGCCATGAACTATCCTATGTCCGTGAGAACCAAATGCTGAAAAAATGGTCAGCTCGAGAAATCGACTGCATTGTAAAATTATCATCACTGATTAATTCCTCCCTCGATATCATTGAGGTACTTGATAACTCTATGCATGCGGTCGAGGATTTGACGAATGCCGAGGCGAGTTCAATATTTGAAATTGATTTTGAAAAAACTGAGTTGTTTTTCCGGCTGGCACGGGGAGAATCCGGCAGCAAAGTCAGGAAGATCCGCATCAAGATGGGTGAAGGAATTGCCGGATGGGTTGCAAGTTCCGGCGAAGCCCTGCTTGTTCCGGACACAGAGACCGACAAGCGTTTCTGTAAAAGGGTGGATCAGATTAGCAGTTTCAGGACGAGGTCTGTTATTGCCCTGCCGATACGGTACAGGGGAAATATTACCGGTGTTCTTGAGGTACTCAACAAGCGGGGGCCGCGTTCGTTTGATGACAGGGACCTTGAGGTGCTGTCTATTGCTGCCAATCAGATCGGCATTGCCATGGAGAACGCAAAATTGTATTCCCGGCTGAAGGAAAAATTTGCACTTACCCAAACCGAGTTAAAGAAGTCCCAGGAAAAACTGATTCGTTCTGAACGGCTGGCAGCACTGGGACAGCTGTCGCAGGGCATCGCACACGCGGTGAGAAATCCGGTTATGAGCATCGGCGGATTTGCGAGGCGCCTCAGGAAAAAATTACCTGACGATGAAACCACATCCGCGTATGTTGATATGGTAATCGAGGAGGCGACGAGGCTTGAAATGCTGGTGAAGGATGTCTGGACATACACATCGATGCCTGAGCCGGAACTGAAACA
>Ga0111163_1078_pt1 | contig 14082 bp, 6 predicted proteins | sample DeeMarSeWOR28_12_FD_80262 | JGI IMG/M metagenome (GOLD analysis project Ga0111163, IMG submission 80262) | Nitrospira bacterium SG8_35_4 | reverse complement strand
ATCTCCCTCCCGTACAGCTATCGTCCCATTTGTGATCGGGGCAAAAGAGCTGTTCGTCTGTAAATACATGGAATACACCGGATACGCATCCCTCCGTCTCCCTAATATTATATTCGGACGATCTTTATCCGAAGCGGCAACGTGCGGACTATGTCCCGGAACAGATTTAGTCTCATAGTCTTTATTGTGAAATATGGTAACAACTGCAGAGCCGGCCAATAAAAAAACAAACACCCATACAAGAGGAGAAATCCGACCATCCAGTTCGTGTAGCAGGCTGGCAGCATGGTTACGCCCAAACCAGATTAAACCAACCATCATGAGAAAGCCGATTATCATGAGCCAGCCATCCCCCAGGTTTATATAATTCGTTAAACGCACATCACTCAAGTACTGACCCTTAAACAGCAGGAGCATAACAGCACATACACCCAGGACAAAAAATGCCGTTATGTATTCAAGACGAACAGGCATGAGAGATTTTGGAATTATTATAAAAAGTCCATACATCACTACCCATAGTGACATAGCGAGTATTATTGCGATAACTGTCCACAAAATGAATGCCAATGATAACTCAGGCAGGAAATCCGTGAACCGCATGTAAAAGGAATATCCGTCCCAGCGGTTAAAGCCATCCAGGAGGAAATAAAGGGAAAACAGGAGAAAAACTGTCCGCAGGATTATAGTAAATGATTTCTTTGCTTTCATTGACAAAATATTTTTTTGAACTTATTTGAATATCAATAAATCAGAGCATAGCTGATATGTTACCATAATTTCTGGTTTACACTGATGTGAAGTGTTTTGCTGCAGGGGCTGTGCTATGCCGAAACCTCTGCTACTGTAATATAAAATCTTCCATCACTACTACCCCGATGCTTATGTCAATGTTCCCGTTCAGGGTTGTTTCCCCGGACTTGCCCGTATAGTTGCAATCGTAACCTCCTTCAAAAGTTACGGATATATCAGCGTCAATGCTCAAATCCTCGTTCATGACGGCTGTATGGCCCTGAATGGTATCGCCGTCTCCTGCAGCGTCATATGCATCCTGGAGAGATAGATATTCTATTGACGTAGTCATGTTCCTTACAGGAGCATGGGAACAAACATCAAATGTGGCGGTTACATCTGTAATGGCATTCATTGTTATCACGCAATTACCCGTTCCGGTGCAGCCGCCTCCTGTCCATCCGGCAAAGGTAGACGATGCATCTGATGGAACAGCTGAAAGGGTCACCGATACTCCCTCGTCATATGTCTCATTACAGTCACCGCTTCCGGAGTTACAATCTATCCCCGCTGGCAAACTCGTTACCGTACCGCTTCCAATGACCGCAACCGTCAATAAATAAGAGGGCTGCGTTACCGTGATATAATCTGTCCGGATCAAAGAATTTATACTCCCGTCAGAGTCTGTAACAGTCAGTTTTACCGTGTATAACCCGGGACTGGTATAAATATGTGACGGGTTCTTGACCAATGCATCAACAGTGCCGTCATCGTCAAAGTCCCATTCGTAGGTCAGGGGCTGGTCATAACCATCAGAACTGTCAATGAAATCAACGGTAAGGGGTGCTGTACCGGCTGTCGGCATTCCGGTATAATCTGCCATGGGAGAACTGTCAGAGATATTTACTGTCGTCGCAGTCTCATCCGTTGCGCCAAGGTTGTCCGTTACCCTCAGTTTGATGGTATATATGCCTTCATCCCCGCAGGTGTATCCCTGTATCGGGGAGGAAGAACTTTCATCATAGAAACCGTCATTATTAAGGTCCCATTCATAGAATATGATGTCTCCGTCCAGATCATATGACCCCGAACCATCAAGAACAATTGACTGCCCTTCAATTCCCGGATACGGACCCCCGGGGTCAGCCAGCGGGCTGTGGTTCACCTGTACAGGGACGCTTTTGTCGGTCGTACTGCCGTCTCCCAGCTGACCAAACTGGTTTCTCCCCCATGCCCATAATGTTCCATCGGACTTAATGGCATGTGTACTGTTTTGACCGATTTTGACAGCGGCCCAGTCATTATCAGTGCCTACCTGACCCGGACTGGGTGAACAGGGGTAAGAGCTCCCGAACCAGGTGCATATTGTCGATGAACTGCGTCCTAACTGACCATACTTATTGTATCCCCACGACCACAATGTTCCGTCGGATTTAAGGGCCACTGTGTGCGTTCCCCCGGCCTGGGCAATAGCGACCCAGTCATTGTCCGTTCCTATCTGCGCCGGAGTATACCGGTCAATGGTGGTTCCGTCCCCTAATTGACCGTTAAAGTTGGCGCCCCACGTCCATAATGTTCCATTGGCCTGCAGGGCCACAGTATGACGAAATCCTGCTGCAATGGCAACCCAGTCTTTCCCCGTGCCTATCTGTTTCGGAGTTGTTCTGTCATTACCATACGTTCCATCCCCCAACTGGCCGAACTCGTTATCTCCCCACGCCCACAGAGTGCCGTTTCCCTTCAGGGCAACCGTATGATCGTGCCCTGATGCAATAGTGACCCAGTTATTGTCCGTACCTATTCGAGCAGGGGTATATATATGAGAAAAGGTCCCGTTTCCCAGCTGGCCGTGCCAGTTAGCCCCCCATCCCCATATGGACCCGTCGGACTTTATCGCTATACTGCTATGGCTTGCTGCAGCTATGGATACCCAGTTGTTGTCAGTGCCTGTCTGCAGGGGGAAACCTCTCTGGATTGTTGTTCCATCCCCGATCTGTCCTGTTACGTTCCGCCCCCAGATCCATAAAGTGCCGTCTGATTTAAGGACCATTGTGTGGTGTCCGCCTGCACCGTCGCTTATGGAAGACCAGTCATTGTCAGGATCAACCCAGCCGGGTGCAGTCAGGCAGGGCTGTGAATTGCATATTTCGGTTGCAGTGCGTCCGAGTTGTCCTTCTTCGTTCGATCCCCATATCCATAATGTGCCGTTGTCTTTAAGACCGGCAGCATGATATGTTCCCGTTGAAACAGCACCCCAGCCTGTGGTCGTCCATATGTAAACCGGAGAATAACTGTCGACCAGGGAACCGTCACCCAGCTGGCCGTAACCGTTAGAGCCCCATGCCCACAACGTTCCATCCGATTTATATACTAATGAATAACTGTCTCCCCCTGCAGCCGCAGGAATCCATATGTGTTCCACACCCACCTGAACAGGAAAATATCTGTCCGTAGTAGTTCCATCGCCCAGCTGGCCGTCAGCATTCAGCCCCCATGCCCACAGCGTGCCGTCTGATTTAAAAGCAACTGTATGATGACTTCCCGGAGAAATAAAGACCCAGCTGTTATCTGTCCCGATTTTTGTGGGTATATATATATCATTTGTCGTACCGTCGCCCAGCTGGCCGTATCCGTTAAAGCCCCACGCCCATAAGGTGCCGTCGGCGTTGAGGGCGATCGAATGATATGATCCAGCATAAACTGCATTCCAGTATTGCCCCGAGCCAATCTTTGCAGGCGCGTATACATCATTCGTTGTTCCATCTCCTAACTGACCTTCTGAATTCCGCCCCCATGTCCATAAGGTGCCGTTTGACCTCAGCGCCATAGAATGATAACGTCCTGCATTAATACGGACCCAATTATTGTACACGCCGATCTTTGCAGGCGTGTACACGTCATTTGTCGTCCCGTCACCCAGCTGGCCGTATCCGTTAGAGCCCCAGGCCCATAAGGTGCCGTCCGATTTAAGTGCCAGGCAATGATAATCCCCCACAGCGATGGAAGCCCAATCGTTATCGGAGCCAATCCTTGTGGGTGAATGTATATCATTTATCGTCCCGTCACCAAGCTGGCCGAACCCGTTGTATCCCCATGCCCACAAGGTGCCGTCTGATTTTAAAGCAAGGGTATGATAACTACCGGCAGCAACCGAAACCCAGTCTTTATCGGAACCTATCCTTGAGGGTGCATATATATCATTAGTCGTCCCGTCACCCAGTTGGCCGTACCCATTGAATCCCCATGCCCATAAGGTGCCGTCTGATTTCAACGCTATGGTATGAGCAATTCCAGCTGCAATACGTGAAGGTGCTGCCAATGAGACTGTCGGCAGGGCCATAAACAGAGCAAGTAAAGACAGGAGCACCACATTTTTTTTACTGATTAAGAACGAAGAACGCACAAGTCGCATAATTTTTTCATAGATATACATATTTTTTCTTTATAAGGAATCTAAAATTAGCGGTAAATTAGTATATTGTTTAAATCAGCTGCTATCCCATAACAAAATGATTTATGGAGATATTTTATTTACAGATTAAATTTAGTGTAATTTATTATTACATATCATGTCAATATAAATAACACTCATGAGGTGATCAGGAATCATAAATTGACATACTTCTCATTAATAAATCTTATCACATTCATATGAATCCTGGGAATAACAGAGGGGATTCGAATTTTAGAACGTCAGCTTATATCATTTCTCTAATAAAATTAATAGAAAGTATCCGTTCGAAAGCCGGCTGCATAGGGATACTATCAGGAATTTCCAAAATGTGTGCCGCTCACTTCCTGTCGCTTCCTTCATACACTGTCGTAACCGGCAAAGCCGTGTGATTCATAGTGTCATCACCCTTGATCAGGGCAATGACCCGGATTCCATGATGGAGGTTGTCAGCTTTTCTTTTAAACTGATCGCTGACAGCTGATAGCTATTTTATTTTTTTCTCTTCATCCTTAACTGCGCCTGCGCTGCTGCAAACCGTGCAATCGGTACCCTGAACGGTGAACAGCTCACATAGTCAAGCCCGATGTTGTGGCAGAATTCAACTGACTTCGGTTCTCCGCCATGCTCACCGCAGATGCCGAGTTTGAGGTTCTTTTTGACCTTTCGTCCCTTTTCCACGGCTATCTTCATGAAAGCCCCGACACCGGTCTGGTCTACAGAAACAAACGGATCATCGCTGAGTATTCCTTCTTCTACATACTCCGGCAGGAACCTTCCTGCATCATCCCTGGAAAGACCAAATACTGTCTGTGTAAGATCGTTGGTGCCAAATGAATAGAAGTCAGCAACCTCTGCGATTTCGTCGGATGTGACGCATGCGCGGGGAAGTTCGATCATTGTTCCAACGGTATAGGGAACTCTGACCCTGGCTTTCTTCTGCACTTCTTTCGCTACAGTAATAACAACCTCTTTCATGGCTTCAAGCTCTTTGACATGACTGACGAGGGGGATCATGATTTCCGGAATTACTTTTATGTTTTTCTTTTTGAGCTCACAGGCTGCTTCCATTATTGCCTGTGCCTGCATGGCATAAATCTCGGGATAGGAAATTCCGAGGCGGCAGCCGCGATGGCCGAGCATGGGATTGAACTCATGCAGTGATTCGTTCTTTGCCTTAAGCTGGGCAAATGGCACATTCATGCTCTTGGCAAGTGCCTGAAGCTCGGAGTCTGTATGAGGAAGGAACTCATGGAGAGGCGGATCAAGAAGTCTGATTGTGACCGGAAGCCCCTTCATTTCCTTAAATACTCCGAGGAAGTCCTTTTTCTGAAATGGGAGCAGTTTGGCGAGCGCCCTCTTTCTTCCTTCAAGCGTTTCAGAGAGGATCATCTGACGAACGGCCTTAATCCTGTCCGGTCCGAAGAACATATGTTCTGTCCTGCAGAGGCCGATCCCTTCTGCGCCGAACTTCAGTGCAGTCCTGCAGTCTTCAGCTGATTCGGCATTTGTCCTGACCTTGATAAACCTGACCTGGTCTGCCCACTTCATAAGCTCTTTGTACCACAGGTTGTGTTCCGGGTTCGCCGGGTTGAGTTTCAGCTGGCCTTCATAGAAAGTACCTTTTGTGCCGTTCAGTGTGATCCAGTCACCCTCCTTAAGGGTCTTGCCCTTAATGTTCATTGTTCTGTTTTTCAAGTTGATTTGAATATCTGAACATCCAACGATACAGCACTTACCCCATCCGCGGGCAACGAGCGCTGCGTGGCTGGTCATGCCGCCTTTTGCAGTAAGGATTGCCTGTGCAGCATGCATGCCGTGGACATCTTCAGGTGAGGTTTCAGCTCTGACAAGTATTACTTTCTCGCCCTTCTTCGCCCATGCTTCTGCGTCATCTGCGGTAAAGACAACCCTACCTTTGGCGCCGCCCGGCCCTGCGGGAAGTCCCTTTGCAAGTACTCCTGCTTTTTTCTCGGCTACAGGATCAACGCTGGGATGAAGGAGTTCATCGATCTGGTCCGGCCTTACGCGGAGTAAAGCGGTTTCTTTTGTGATAAGTTTCTGCTTTGCCATTTCAACTGCCATGCGGATCGCTGCCTGGCCGTTACGTTTTCCGATACGGGTCTGAAGCATCCAGAGCCTTCCGTCCTGAATCGTGAACTCGATGTCCTGCATGTCAGTGTAATGGTTTTCGAGTCTCCTTTCATAACTGTGCAGTTCCTTGTACAGTTTCGGCATCTTTTCTTCAAGAGAAGGGAGATGCCTTGTGTCAGCGGTCTTGCCTGCCTTGTTCACCGGGTTCGGTGTCCTGAGTCCTGCCACAACGTCTTCACCCTGAGCGTTGGGGAGCCATTCGCCGAAGAACATATTTTCACCTGTTGCAGGATTTCTCGTGAATGCAACACCGGTTGCGGAGTTGTTTCCCGTATTGCCGAATACCATAGCCTGAACGTTCACCGCTGTGCCCCACCAGTCCGGAAGATTTTCAATCTTTCTGTATGATACCGCTCTTTTCCCCATCCAGGACTGGAAAACAGCGCTGATGCTGCCCCAGAGCTGCTCCTCGTGGGTGTCAGGAAACGGTTTCTTCAACGTCTGCTTGATGATCTTTTTAAACTGATCACAGAGCCTCTGGAGATCTTCTACCGTTAAGTCGGTGTCGCTTTTATATCCTCTTTTCTTTTTTACTGCTTCAAGCGCATGCTCGAGTTTGTAGCGGATACCGTCATGGTCGGATTTAGGCTCAATACCGGCAGCCTTTTCCATAACAACATCCGAATACATCATCATCAGGCGGCGATACGCGTCATATACAAAGCGCGGATTGTCCGTTTTCCTGATAAGTCCGGGTATTGTCTTTGTTGTGAGCCCTGCATTCAGAATAGTCTCCATCATTCCCGGCATAGAGCTTCTGGCTCCGGAGCGAATCGACATAAGAAGGGGATCATTCGGATCACCAAATTTTTTACCCATAATCTTCTCTACTTTTGCCATTGCAGCATCAACCTGTTTTTTCAGCTCCCTGGGGTACCTGCGGTTATTCTTATAGTACTCGGTGCAGACTTCAGTGGTGATCGTAAAACCCGGGGGGACCGGAAGCTTCAGTTTTGGGTGACCTGCCATTTCCAAAAGGTTTTTCATTGCTGCTTTGCCGTCGGCTTTGCCGGCTCCAAAGAAGTAGACATACTTTTTGGCCATCGTGATCCTCCAGTTTTAAAAATTTACATTTTTTTAAGCGTAACGGATGTATTCCCAATTAAGAGTGCTTATTTTACAAAAAAATATATTTTAAATTCAAACACAAAATAGTTATAGCTCTATAAGCATATCTCTGTGCCGCCTGTAAACATATGCATACCGAAATATGCGGCAATGCATGATTGCTTCAGCTCCTTCGCTGCTGTGTTATATCTCTCATAAAAGAGTGAATTTTGTGTTTGAACCTCCATGGCCCACTCAAAATGCCTTGAATTTAATGCGTTTTTTGTCGGCATACTAATTGCTAATTTATGTCAAGTGAACAATGAAACTTACAGCTGCGAGAGCAATAAATTATGAAACGGAAAATTATCATTTCACTGTTGGCTCTCCTTATGTTTTTTGCATTCGGTGCCGTGGTATCTATTCAACTGATATCACGTTCAACAATAGAACTTGAGTATATTCTCAATCTTCATCAGGTTGAACAGATGCGGAGATCACTTGTCAGTAAGCTCCAGACTGTCCAGTCTAGCCTCTATTCCCTCAATGAATCCTTACCTGATGAGAATTTTATCTCTGCAAATATAGTCAACCTGAATGAAACTGCACAACAGTGCACATCCTGTCATCACTCCCCTGAAATAGAAAAACGCCTTAAGAATATTCAAATGATGATTAAAGAATATTCAGGGAGCATAAACGATTTTAGGTCGATCAGATCGTCTGGAGGAACATTTAAAAAAACCAAAAAAGACCTCATTTCATATGGCAATCAAATTCTGGCAGCTGCTGCAAATATGTCACACAATGCAAGCAATAGCCTTGGCGAAAAAACAACCCAGGCATTAGTGAATATAAATCATGTACGGTCAACTCTCATTATTACCATGATAACAGCTCTGGTTCTCGCCATAATCGTTGCAATAAAATTGACACGGTTTATTATCAGACCCGTCAACGCACTGGTAACAGCAACACGAATGATTTCATCGGGCACATTAGGAACTACGATCCGCTATAAAGATGGAACTGAATTTGGAGAACTTGCAGAACATTTTAACATCATGAGTAAAACCGTCAAAGATGGTTATGAATATATAAAAAAAGAAGTTGAAGAACGCCGACAAACCGAAGAGGCCCTTGTGAAATCCGAAAAGTTTCTTAATACAATTTTTGACAGCATTCGGGATCCCTTCTGCATTTTTGACAAAGAGCATAAGATTATTAGGGCAAATGAAGCTTATGCAGAATTAAAGCAGAAGAGTTCAGAAGAGCTTTTTGGACTAAAATGCCATGAAGCTCTCTACGACAGAGACAGTAAATGCAAAAACTGTATCGTTGATACCACATTCAGATCAAAGGACCCGTGCGCCAAAGATAAACTTGTACGGTTGGACGACGGCACCAAAATATGGCTGGATATTTACACCTATCCCATTTATGATGAGCAGGGAGATGTTACCTGCGTCATAGAATACATTAGAGATGTTTCTGAACGAAAAAGAACCGAAGTGGCTCTCAGAGAAAGTCAGGAGAGGTACGCTCTTGCGGCACGAGGAACAAATGATGGCATGTGGGACTGGGATTTAAGTTCTAATTGCATCTATTATTCACCCCGCTGGAAACATATGCTTGGCTTATCAGAGAATTACTTTGCTGAATCCCCGGATGAGTGGATCAATCGTATCCATCCCGACGACCGCGAAGAAGTCAAAAGTGATATTGATGCGCATATTAGTGGCAATTCTGCCCACTTTGAAAACGAACACAGATTGCTGCACAAAGACGGCACATACCGCTGGATGCAAGTCCGCGGACTTGCAGTTCGGAGCAGTACAGGAAGGGCTTATCGCATTGTTGGCTCAATTACAGACATAACGGAGCGAAAAGAGGCCGAGCAGCAGCTTATATTTGATGCATTGCATGACGCATTGACGGGCCTTCCAAACCGTCTGTTGTTCATGGACCGTCTGAGGCATGCAATTGATCGCGAGAATCGCAATACAAATTACCTTTTTGCAGTTCTGTTCATGGACATCGACAGGTTCAAAGTTCTGAATGACAGCATGGGACATGCTGTCGGCGATGAAATGCTCATTTCAGTCAGCCAGAGACTCGAAGAATGCCTTCGCATTGGCGATACGGTCGCACGCTTTGGAGGCGACGAATTTGCAATTCTCCTTGAAGACTTAAAGAACGAACGAGAAGCTCTCTATATTACCGAAAGGATCAATGAAAAGTTTACGATGCCGTTTCACTTGCAGGGGCAGGAATTATATACTTCCGCAAGTATCGGAATAGTCTTCAGCTCAACAGGATATGGGAAACCCGAACATCTCATAAGAAATGCTGACATTGCAATGTATCATGCCAAAACTAACAAAAGTTCTCTCTATGAAGTATTTAATAATGAGATGTATTCCGACGCTGTAGCCCGTCTTGAAATGGAGACTGACCTCAGGATAGCCGTAAAACAAAAAGAATTTAAACTTCTCTACCAGCCGATAGTCTCTGTAACAACAGGAAAAATAACCGGATTAGAAGCTTTTATCCGGTGGAATCATCCGATTCATGGCATCATAAGTCCAAACCGGTTTATTCCTGTCGGCGAAGACACCGGCTTAATTGTTGATGTTGGTGAATGGGTCCTTGAAGAGGCCTGCCAACAACTTCGACTGCTGCATAATCAGCTGCCTTCAAATAACCCTTTAACGATAAGTGTAAATATTTCCAGCAAGCAACTGTTCCCTTCCCTTCTTAAGCAGATTCAGAGAATTCTTGAGGAGACCGGGCTTCCACCGTCCAGTTTAATACTGGAAATTACTGAAATCATGATCATGGAAAATGCTGACATTGTATTTCCTTTATTATTTCAATTGAGAAAAATGGATATTAAACTGCATATTGACGATTTCGGGACCGGTTACTCATCGCTCAGCTATCTCTATGATTTGCCGGTCGATATGCTGAAAATAGATCAATCATTTATAAAAAGAATTGGTTCCCATGGAGAAAATATGGAAATAATTGAAGCGATCACCTCCCTTGCACGAAACCTCAATATGGGCGTAATTGCAGAGGGTGTTGAAGAAGCGAATCAGCTCATCCAGCTTGGCAAGTTGAATATAAAATATATGCAGGGATACTTCTTCTCAAAACCGTTGGACAGCGTTCAGATAGAGTCTCTGTTGCAGCAGGACAGAGGTGATGCAGCTTTTAACGTTACCCGCCCTTTTATTCATCACAGAAATATTTTAAAAAACTAGTTGAAATCCTTCATGCAAGTTTAGAAAAATCTCCCAAAGATTCAAAAAGGGCTTTTACCGTAAAGAGAAGAGAGATCCTGTTCTCTTGTATTTCAGGATCCTTATCCATTACAAGAACGTCATTAAAAAAAGTATTAATGGAGTCTTTCAGCTCAAGGAGAGATTTGAAATCTGATGCTGATATCCTCTCTTTTACATGGCTAACAGCTTTTTGTAAATTCTTTTCTGCGTCTTCCCGCAGCAGGGAAGGATTCACGCCTCCGGGACGGGCCTTCACAAGAATGTTATAAACTCTTTTTGCAGCTGCAAGTAAATCAGGAAATTCAGCCTCTTTTTTCAATCTGGTTAGGAGCGCAAGCCTGTAGTTTATGTCTCTGATAATCAGGTTTTCCGAAGGAAGTACGGCATTGATGATGTCAATGGTATGCCCCTGAGAAAGATATATGCCCTCAAGCCTCGGATGGAAAAACCGAAGGACCTTCTTTGTCAGCGCTTCCCTGTTTTTATCTGATGCCCCCAAAGCCATCAGCGCTTTGTTCACCATACTATCCAGAGAAATTGGATAGTCCCTGTCATGCAAAATATTCACTATCCCTGCAGCCTGTCGTCTTAATGCATAGGGATCTTCAGAGCCGGTCGGAATAAGGTCAAGAGAGAAGAAAGAGGCTATTGAATCAATCTTGTCTGCCAGAGAAAGTATCGCCCCTGTTTCACTGGATGGAAGTTTATCGCCCGCAAACCTGGGAAGGTAGTGTTCATGGATTGCAGAAGAGACTTCGCTGTTTTCTCCTGAAGCAGATGCGTAGATTTGGCCCATGTACCCCTGGAGTTCTGGAAATTCGCTGACAACGCCGGTTACAAGATCAGCCCTGGCCAGTTTTGCTGCCCTTAAAATGTAATCCCTTTTCTCAATGCCAACCTGCTCTGCAATAAATGCGCAGAGTTCGGTTACTCTCTCTGTTTTTTGAAAAAGGCTTCCTAGCTTTTCCTGAAAAGTAACATTCTTGAGTTCTTCGACATAATCAATCAACGGTCTGGTCCTGTCCTCTGCATAATAGAAACGGGCATCCTCGAGTCTGGCCCGTAAAACACGTTCTGCTCCTCGCCTGACAGTTTCGTTATTATCAGATTTTGTATTGCTTACAACAACAAAGTATGGGAGGATGTTCCCTTTGCCGTCATCGGTTGAAAAGTATTTCTGGTGCGTACGCATTACGGTTACAAGAAGGTCCTTCGGCAGATCGAGAAACTTCTCATCAAAAGAACCGAGTACAACCGTAGGATATTCAACAAGGTTTACAACAAGGCTGAGCAGCTCCCTGTCATCAGGGACTCTGCATTCATACTGGGCTTCTATTTTTTTGAGGCCATCTGAAATAATCCTCTTTCTTTCATCTGGATCAACAATAACATTGTTTGCCGAAAGTTCTGATACATAGTTAACCGGTACTGTAATAGGTATTGCGGCCGGGGACAAAAACCGGTGGCCGTAAGAAACATTTGTACTATTTATTCCTTCAAGTTCAAAGGGGACAATCTCGTCACCATAGAGAGCGACAATCCAGTGTATCGGTCTGAAAAACCGAATCGTACCGCTGCCCCACCGCATTGATTTCGGTAGCTGAAGCGACGAAATCATTTTTGGAAGGGCCTCGCCCATGACATCGACGGTGCGCCTGCCTTTTTCCTCTATAATTGCTGAAACATATTCGCCGCGGTCAGTTTTCACTATCCTGAGAGCACTGGTATCAATATTCAGGGACCTGGCAAAACCCTCTGCAGCCTTTGTCGGAGCACCGCTGTCATCAAACGCTACTTTCCTCGGCGGACCCATTGTTTCTACTGTTCTGTCTTGCTGCTTGCCGGCAACATCTTCAATAAGGAGCGTCAGGCGCCGCGGAGAAGCATATTCATGAATTAAACCATAATCAATGGCGAAACTGTTCAGAAGTCGGGAGACCCCTTCGTTTAGGATCGAAAGTCCCCGGGGAATAAAACGTGCCGGTATTTCTTCAGTGCCTATTTCAAGTAAGAAAGATTTCATAATAAATACTGTTCAATCCGTTTAAAGTGTTCGAACTGAATTCTATAGTTGAACAGGCCGAACTATTGTTTCAGCAGCGGAAATCCCATCTCTTCTCTGAGTCTGACATATTCTTCCGCACATCTTCTTGCAATGTTCCTGACTCTTCCAATGTATGCAGTTCTCTCGGCAACACTGATTGCCCCCCTGGCATCAAGCATGTTAAATGCGTGAGAACATTTAAGACAATAATCATATGCGGGAAGGACAAGCCCTTTTTTCAGCAATCCATGTGCTTCCCCTTCATACATATCAAACAGGGCCAAATGCATTTTCACATCAGCTTCATCAAAGTTGTACTTTGAAAATTCTACTTCTGATTCGTGGTGAATATCTCCATATAAAATATCTTTGTTCCATTTCAGATCATAGACATTGTCAACTTCCTGAAGATACATGGCAATGCGCTCAACTCCGTATGTCAGTTCAACCGATACCGGGTTCAACTCAACTCCTCCCACCTGCTGGAAATAGGTAAACTGGGTAACTTCCATTCCATCCAGCCACACTTCCCATCCAAGTCCCCACGCACCGAGTGTGGGGGATTCCCAGTCGTCCTCAACAAATCGAATATCGTGTTTTAACAAATCAACATTAATCGCTGTAAGACTTTTCAGATAAAGTTCCTGGGAGTCAAGGGGTGAGGGTTTTAATATGACCTGATATTGATAGTAGTGCTGCAGTCTGTTTGGGTTTTCACCGTACCTCCCGTCAGTCGGTCTTCTGGACGGCTCAACATACGCAGTTTTCCATGGTTCCGGGCCAAGTACCCTGAAGAAGGTCGCTGGATTAAACGTTCCTGCACCTACTTCAATATCATAAGGCTGATGTATTACACAGCCCTGCTCTGTCCAGAAGGAATGAAGTTTTAAAATTAAGTCCTGTAAATACATATACCCTGTGAATGAAAACTTTAATGTTTTCGATCATCGACACTGTTGCCGGGATCATATTTTACAGATGGTAGAATGAAAAATCCTGCTGAATCCGGAGGGAACGGATTCCTCCCCCTTTTCTGATATCATGAATAATAACGCTAAATCTTAAAAAGAAGTGTAAGCCTTTGTCAAATTCAAGAAAAGTCTGACTATGATAAAAATCATAGAATCAGATATTATAGTGGGTATAATTATCATTACTTTAGAACAAGGAGGATCATATGTTAAGAGAAAAGGTTGAAGAAGTGTTGGGTAAAGTAAGACCGCTGCTGCAGCGGGATGGCGGGGATGTTGAACTTGTCGAGGTTCAGGATGACGGCATTGTTAAGGTAAAACTGACCGGTGCATGTTCGGGATGTCCCATGTCTACTATGACATTAAAAAATGCAATTGAGGAAACCATCAAAAAAG
>Ga0111163_1022_pt1 | contig 14364 bp, 9 predicted proteins | sample DeeMarSeWOR28_12_FD_80262 | JGI IMG/M metagenome (GOLD analysis project Ga0111163, IMG submission 80262) | Nitrospira bacterium SG8_35_4 | reverse complement strand
AAAATGATCTGCCGCACAAGGTCTGGGGAGACTGCCTGAAATGCCCGAAGTTCCCGGACTGCGATGAAGTTGCCGTGATAAAACGGCTGGATGAATAAACTATTTTACATTGTCCAGCTGAATTCTTATATACGCTTCTTTTCTCAGCAGCGAGATATGCTCATCAAGCTTTACCGTTAACCGGTCAAATCTTAAACGGTTCTCTATTTCGTCCCACACCTCATACACATCCCTGCCGCTGAAATCATCTTTGTGGGACATATAGTAACTTTCTATTTCCTCAAACGGCACATGGATAAACGCCTTGATTCTCCTGTTTATGTAATCATCAATCATTTTTCCGATTTCTTCGTCGTCATGAATATATGTCTCTATTTCTACCCGGAACTTTACTGCCTGATCCAGAAGAAGCGTACGGTCGATCAGTTCTTCAAGAATCTCACTGTCTGACTTTACCTCACCGGCCGCCTTTGATCTTTCAGCGGCATGCTGAAGCTCTGAATACAAAATGACCTCTTTGTTTACGACTGCCACCACCCGGTCAAGCAGTTCAGCGTAACTATTATTGATTATCGATACAAGAGTCAGCATTGCCAGAATCAGAGTAGTGATGAGCAGTTTTGTCGTCCCCTGATCCCCGACCCCTGACCCCTGTCCCCTGTCTTTAAAATGCATGGCCGAAACTGAAATGTAACTCTCCCGCGCTCTCATCTTCCCTCCTGCTTATTTTGTGTCCGTAATCTATTCTGACGGGCCCCACTGGTGTTTTATACCTTAATCCCGCGCCGGCTGTATACCTGAGGTCCTCATTGATTTCCCCGCTGGTCTGCCACACATTCCCGCCGTCAATAAATGTTACCAGTCCAAACCCCTTGCCGATCGAAAATCTCAATTCACTGTTGACAAGGGCAAACAAGTTTCCGCCGGTCGGCAGGTCATCCAGGCCTTTTGGTCCCAGCATATCCTGCTCATACCCGCGTACCGTTGTCCGTCCGCCAAGAAAATACCTCTCAATCAGCGGCAGCTCCTGTGTCTGTTCAAAACTGAATGCGGCCCCGCCGCTCAGAGAGAACGCATATACAATTTTCTTATGCAGTGGTACATACCATGCGCTCTTGAATGTTGTTTTGACAAACCCTACCTCTGACATCAATGCACTGTGAGCAAGCTTCACCACGATACTGTGCAAAGACCCCTTTGTCGGATCAAAGGGGTTGTCCCGTCCGTCATAAAGCAGAGAAGGGGAAATACTGCTTATACCGAGCGTGCCGGTATCATCCTTGCTGAGTATGACACCCTCATCGACATCTTTCGTGTCCGTAAAAGAATATTCGTATCCAAAGTTAAAAGTCACTTTTTCAGTGAGTGGCTTTTCTATTCCAACGAGCAGACCTATTTTATCTATTTTATACAGAAGCTCCTTCGTATCAAGGTTGATCGCCCTTCTGTTTTCCTTTGAGAGCGATGCTCTCAGCGGTATGTCCGGTTGATTAAAGAGCCAGGGCTCCTCAAAATGAAACACATACCGCTCCTTGACCGAACTCAGTTCCGTTTTAAAACCAATCCGCCTGTTGTACCCTCCAAGGTTTCCATAGCTGATATCAAACATTCCCCTGAGCCGTTCATAGTCGGCATACCCAAGGCTGAACTCAACAGCGCCGGCCTTTCCCTCTTTGAGAGCAATGACTAAATCAACAATCGGCTGACCCTCAAAACTGTCACCGGATTCGACTGTCTTGATCAATACTTCGCTGAATATCCCGCGCCTGTACAGGCGCTGCTTCACTTTTATAATTTCATCGTGATTGTATATGTCTCCCTCTTCAAATGTAAGCTCCCGCCTTATGATTTTTGCCTTTGTCTTGCGGTTGCCCTGCAAAATAATTTTCCCGATGATGTAGCGTTTTTTTTCATGTACCTGAAAAATCAGACGGACCTTATTGTCTTCCATGGAGCTCTTCACATTCACCACGGCCCTTGCAAACCCTCTTCGTTTATACAGTGATAACAGTCTGAACCTCGCATCACCGATATCAACCAGATTATAGGGAGCACCTTTCCTGATTCGAAGCGCCTTCAGGATATCACCGGTCCCGATAGATTCGTTTCCCGTAACGTCAACCGATCCTATTGTTACCTGTGGACCTTCCTCAAGAATAAAGTGAATACCCACCGTCCTGTCGTCGGACCGGAAGTCCTTCTTCACATCCGTTATATTCATCCGGATATACCCGAGCGCATTATAAAAGTTCTTTATCGATTCGGTGTCTTCATCCAGCTGGTTCTGATTAAACGCCTTTCCTTTTCTGAGGCCCAGCACTTTGAGAACGGGGCCTTCGGGGATGGTCATTCCTGAAAAGGTTATTTGATCAACCACAACCTTTTCACCTTCCTTTATTGAAAAAACAACCTTGATATCGCCCTGCCGTTCAATTGCAGCGTCCACCTGTGTATTGTAATAACCACTGTTGTTATACATGTTTCTGATACGTTCTGCCGATTCAGCAACCAGTTCATCACTGACCTTTCCCTCCTCGAGAAAGGAAAGCAGTTTATCAAGTTTTTTTCTTCTGATTGATCTGTTGCCCGTAAAAACAACCGTAATCCGCGGCCCGGTTTCAACAGGAATAACAAGTTCACCCTTATCAAAGCTGTAAGGTCCGACCTCAGGATGAATGAATTTTTTCTCCCTGTAATATTCCCGAATTTTTTTCAGGTCCCTGTCGAGAACGTCCCTGTCATAAACGGAATACTCAACAGTCTTCATGTACGGCCTGACTTCAGCCGGAACCTTTATGGATGTAACGATCAATGGTTCACCTTCTTTTATGGTAATGTGAATATTGATAGAAGCCGGCTTTCCCGTATCACGTGCCTCAAGAGACACTCCGGCCTCAGCATAGCCCTTCCTGCTATAGTGCGCCAGCAGCTTCTCTCGTGCACGCTCCACCAGACCTTCCCTGAAATCGTCCCCTTCCCTGAAAAGGAATTCCTTCCTGATTTCTTTCTTCCCGAGAGAGCTGTTTCCGTCAATGATTATCTTATTGACAACCGGTATTTCCCTTACTTTATACTTCAACCGGATCCCGCCATTATAGGGCTCAGAAAACACCTGAATGTCACTGAAAATGCCGGTCCTGAACGCCCTCCTGATTCCTTTTCGCAATGCATCCGCATCCATGACCCCACCAATGTCAAAACAGATCAAATCAATAAGATCCTCTTCATCGATCCTCGAAAGGCCTTCAACCTCGATCGCGGTTATCACCCCCTGGTCACCATCGATCGATGCTTGCTGTTCACTGGCCGTGAGAGAATCGGCATGAACAGCGCTGAAGAGATGAAAAAGGAAAAGGAATGAAAAAACAGACTGTCTGAATACATGCATGCGCGGCATCAGATGACGGTATATATACAATTCTCTCGTGCGCTCACTCCATCTTGCCATAGAATGATGCAGGTTCCATTCATTTTAAGTTATTTGAATTCGAGCCTGTACTTCAGGTCAGCTCCGGTAAAGCCAAACTCGTCCCTCGATCCGACAACAGACACTTCGTCGCTCAACTTATATTCGACTTTTACTATCTGCTCATCGGTTGTCCCGATAGCGGTCGAATACGTAACTGACACCCGGTCCTCAAGCAGGCTCTTGCCGACCGTTACCTTTGACGTAAATGCACCGGTCGATGTGGTGTGCGGTTCGAACTTGATTCGTTCGAACCCGGTGATCCCCTTGAGCTCCTCCTCAATGTCTTCCTGTATCCCGCCGGTCAGCATTGCCGTTGCCTCCCCGGCCGCCATCCCGCTCCCAAATCCTTTTGTTGAATCTTTCCCTGTATAGCCCAGGGTCAGCAGCGATATGATATCTGATTCCGGAAGAGGCGGGTCCGAAAAAAAGGTCACGATCAGGTTATCAGGCCCTCCATCAATTGACAGCCTCACATAATAATCGTTCTTGTAGGTATCAGCCATAATATGAAACAGGGGATACACGCGGTCGGGATCAAGAAAGTCCAGGCTGCTTCCCTTAACAATTCTGAATTCGTTGCCTCTGAAAAATACGTGCCCCTCCTTTGACTCAACTCTCCCGACCAGTCCGTACCGCTCGATTGTGCCCACAACATTTACCCTGATAATGACAGGGGTATTGACAATATTATTGTCAATCACAATATTGTCTGTGCCGGCAACCTGGAGGTTCAGTTTCGTCTGTTTCAGGAATTCAGGAAACCGGGTATGATTCCCGTTTTGCTGGCCCAGTCCGAGAATCCAGCTTCTCCAGTCAAACTTCTTTTCATATCTCGCCCTGTTGACAGAAATATTCCCTGAAAGCGCTGACCCCCGCGCCGAATATTCATAAAACAACTTCCCGCCGATATCAGCGCTCATGCCTTCAGAGGGCCTTATTGTAATATTTTTTAATGTAGTTGAGAGGAACAGCTTTTCGAGCGAAAATTCAGAAATATGCCCCATTCCGGACATAAGCAGCGTTCCACCCGCGAAACCCGCAGACACGGAATCAAAAGATATTCTGTCTTTTCTGAATGAAAAGGTGCCGTTGACCGGACCGATTCTTTGAGATTGCGCCTCAAGCACACCGGAGGCGTTTTCAAGTTTCACTTCACCGGTTATTTCCGGTCCTTCCCATTTCCCTTTGATAGTTGCCTCAAGTATTGCTCTTCCATCCAGTGACACGAATTTGTCCGTTACCGCCCTGAGAGGAGCAATATCAATGTTCCCCTTCACCGACAGGTCATACCTGTCGCCGGGGGTAATCAGTCCCGAGGCTGAGAAGTGGCTGTTTTTCCCCTTAAAAGCAAATGCCCGAAGATTAATTTCCTTATCGTTCATGTCGACACTCACATCTTCACTGTTTTCCAGAGCATAATCATAGACATTTAAGTTCAGGGAACTGAACCGGGAACGGACCGACAGCGTACCGGCCCGGGAGCGAACTTCAACAGACCCCTTTCCCCGAACCGCGAAATTATCCGGAACCTCCTTTAAAAAGCCGGTCAGAAGAAAATCGTATCTCGCGTCTTCAAAGTCTGTGTTGAGCGACCACGTCTCAAAGCCGGGGAAATCTGCCTGAAGATGCACACGAATGCGGCCATCCGCCAAAACACCGTCTGCTTGGAGCTTTTCCAAATCAAAACTCCCCGTTATTGTACCCTTCCCGGCCTGCTGTCCTTTCAGACTGCTTTCGAGGACATTCACAGAAAAGTCTGCTGCCGGTTTTTCAAACGATCCGGCACCGTTTATGTTCAGACTGAATGCAGCGTCAACAGGATATTCACCGAGGACGGCAATATCATCCATGCGCAGCATATCCGATGAAAGTTCAAACTTATATGTTTTGTCAAAAAAGATCGTACCACTCCCTGAAAGACGTGAACTGCCCTGATGCACACGAACATCGTTAAAATGGATCTTCTTCGGATCCACAAGCGCATGAATCTCCGCATTCTCAATCGCCTGACCATAGACCGTGCTGCCGGTCAGTACCATCTTTGCCGTGCAGGCAAAGTCATTGAGATCTCCCGTGAAACTGGCTGTCCCGTCAACCGTGCCCTCTACCGGAATCTCTTTATAGAACGCTGTAATAAATTGCTGCACCGGAGCATTCGTAACAGAAGCCCCAAGATTAAAATAAGGATCTTTAAAGGAAAAGAGCTGCTGAGACTTCCGGAAATTGACTCCCCCTGAAATATCAAATCGTGCCTGGTCCTGCACCATCCGTAAACTGCTTATCGACAACGTACTGGTTGTATAGTGAACATTACCGGTGATGCTGGAGAATGGAAACCCCTGCACCGTGCCAGATTCCAATGCAAGTGTTCCGGTAAGCACCGGGTCGGTCGTTGCACCGGCAATCTTTCCCGTGAAGTGTCCGGGAGCCACTACTTCTGTATAATACGGAGCCGACAAATCCGAGACGTCATCGCTTGCCAGCTCAAGGGCCAGGTCCATCACCTGCTGACCGAGGTCTATTCGTCCACCAAGTAAAAGAGCGCTCCTGTCCGTCGAAAAGATCGCGTCGGTCAACGTAAGAATATCATCTTTTAAGACAATGGATGCTGATGCTGTTTTCAGTCTGTTGAGGAGATCGCCGTCAGGACCCGAGCTGTTCCCATAATTGAGATTTGCAGCCACCTGAATTTTCTCCCCATGATTATGGACCAGCTGAAAATTGCCATACACCTTGCCCTCAGGCAGGGGCGGTTTCCACTTGATAAACTGAAAGAACTCGGGACTGAATATATTGGTCACTTCACCTTCAACAGAATAATCGCCATCAGGAATCAGGATATGCGCATCCCCGTTTATGGTCCCGTTGAAAGCATGACCAGTAAAATCGTTCAGTGCAAATTTTTTGTCGTTATAATACATTTCACCCTCAAGCTCACTGATCGGCAGCGTGCCGAAAACACCGTTTTCGAGTCTTGCCGTCCCTCTGCCGGTCACTTCAGGATAGACACCGCTGATGGTCCCCCTGAATGAGACTTTTCCCTTGATGTTTTCATTGACCTTGAGTATCTCCATCAGCGTTTCAAGATAAAACTGGCTGTCAGTCTTTAAATCAAGATCATAGTGCAGACTCTTTGAATCTTCATCCATAAGCAATCGAACTGACCCGTCAAGACTCACCCTGCCCTCTTTTTCTGTTTTGACATCAAACACCCTGCCAAACGTATCAGCGAGAATCTCTGCCGATCCGCTCAGCGTTCCGCCCTGCACGGTATGCTCCGGTGAGAGCTGCAGGTTCCCGCTCATGTTCAGCGTCGAGCCTGATGCATTGACGCCCGCTTTCAAAATTTCGACAGATTCATTCCCAATCCGTATTCTGCCGCTGAAAGCAGTATCAAGTTCTGCACCGCTAGGAAGTGTTACCGTACTCTTATTGAGCGAAACATTGATTGTGTGGGACAGCTTTTTTGAAACCATATCAAGGAACAGGCCGCTCCCGGTTATTCCGATGCCCCGGCTGCTGTCTCTGTATGTCAGATTTCCATCGGTCATTTTAATGTTCCTGAGGACAACGCGGAACTTTCCTTCTTTCCCGATGTCTGCAGACCGCTGAACATTATCAATCAGTCGGGCGATGTCCTGTTCTCCGGCACTGAGGTCAGGCTCCAGGAGGGTCAATTTTCTGATTCTTATTTCTTTTGACAGCAGTCCGAGCAGATCAATATACGCACGGGTCTTGGTAATCCAGAGAAGGCGGTTGCCGTCCCGGTCAAACACTTTAAGCCCCTTTACCTGAACATAAAAGGGGAAAAGGTTGATCACAGCCTTGTCGATAATAATGCTTTCCCTGGTTACGTTTTCAAGCGCAGGAATAATAATCCTTTTTATGGAGTTTGACAGATACGGCCCTCTGAGGAGGAAAAATACGATGCCAAAAAAAAGAATAATGAGTCCGAGTGAAGCTGTTATTCGAGCTTTTCTGCTCTGGAGTCTTTTCATCCGCCCCTGTATATAAAAGCTGGCTGGTTGAGAACGTCAGTACACCCTGAGAAGAGAAAAAGTCTGTCTTCTGCTCAACACAGCATTTATGCTATGAATAATTGTGTATATTATTCAGTTTATTACAATCACTAAGCTAAATGGTATAATACCTAAATAAAAAGACAGGCGTCAATTTGGGAAAATGGCAGTCAGTAGCTAATATTCGGTAGTCAGCAAAAATCAGTGACGCTCATTTCTGATTACTGCCTACTGACTTCTGCTTACTTTTTTACGGGGCTGTAGCTCAGCTGGGAGAGCGTCTGGTTCGCAATCAGAAGGTCGAGGGTTCGATCCCCTTCAGCTCCACCATTACCCTTAGTTTCATTCGGTTTTTAGTAGAGTCTTGCATAAACTATTGCTTGAATAATCTGTCATTCCCCGACTTGAATTGTTATTCCTCCGCTGAAGAGTGAAAAGGGCAAAGAATCAGAATCTGAGGAGAATGAAGAGAAAACGGCTGATGATGTTGAACAGCGGAACTGACCGCTTCCTCTTAAAGCGATGGAGAAGCATTAATCAGTAACCGCACTGTTTGCCTTATCATGACTCTGTGATGTTAATGTTGTCATGGAGGCCTTAGCCGATTCTGTGTTGTTAACTTTAAACCACGATGCGGCCCGTACAAGTTCATCAGAAACAGTACGCAGATTTTTTGATGAGGTTTCAATGCGCCCGCTTGAATCCATTGTCACATTCGTAAGTCCGGCAATCCCCTCCATGCTTGATGATATTTCATCCGATGCAGATGACTGTTCTTCGCATGACGTTGCGATCTGGTGGACCATATCGAGACACTTATTCGCGAACTGAACAATACTTTCCATTGCATCTCTCGCTTCATCGACCAGCAGCATCCCCTTTTCAACTTCGCTTCTGCCGATGTCCATGCTCTTTACAGACCTGTCGGTATCAGCCTGAATCTTTTTGACCATGCTGTGGATGTCTTTCGTCGCGGTGCTGGTGCGTTCAGCCAGTTTTCTTACTTCATCCGCCACGATGGAGAACCCTCTTCCCTGCTCGCCGGCGCGGGCTGCCTCAATGGCCGCATTCAGTGCAAGCAGGTTGGTCTGTTCTGCTATATCATCAATCAGGCTAACGATATTGACGATTTCAGTGCTGTTTTCCCGTAATTCAGTCACAATCGATGCCATCTCATCAACGGTTCCGGCAATGTTTTTCATGCCCGAGACAGTCTGCATCACCTTCTCTTTTCCCTTCTCGGCCGTGATACTTACGTCCTTTGAGGCCTGTGCGGCGGCTGATGCATTCTGAGACACATCCGTTATATTCTGTGCCATTTCAGCCACTGCCTGAGCCACCTGCCGTGCTGAAAGGTCCTGCTCTTTAGAGCCGGTTGCAAGTTCTTCGGTTTCGGCAAGGAGGCCTTCCGCATAGTCTGAAATCGTGCGAGCAATCTTTCTGATTCCTATCACGGTCTGTTGAAGAATGTTCATCATTTCATTAAAGGACCGGGTCATGCTGCCAAGTTCGCCCGATGATGTAATCTCCAGCGTTTCCCTTAAATCACCTTCCCCAACCCGACTTGAAAACTCTTTGATCGCTCTAATAGGTCTGACAAGTTTTCTTGAAACTACGTTCGCCAGAATAAGGACTAAGACTACGGTTACAAAACCGAATATGACGACAGACAACTGGATATGATTTTTTGTATTAGTTGACACTTCTTCTATTGGCCGTTTTGCCAGAGTAACATGCGATTCGGGAATTGCCACTGTGAAGATCCCAATGATGTCGTCATTTATTGCTTTTATTGCTTTCGAAACTGTCAGGTGGTTTTCGCCGGAAAGCTTGACCACCTCACGGGTAATCCCGGAAGATGCATATACAGTTTTCTTTGCCTGGTCGCTGAATTTCAGGTCTTCAGGGGAAGCATCATTGCCCGATTGCGTAAACCAGCTTGCAATCGGTGTTGAACCGAGATAAATCACGGATTTTGTATTCGTCATTTTATGCAGTCGTTCCAACGGTACATTAAACTGATTAAGCATTTTACCGGCAATACAGAAACCGATTGGATCATCAAAAAAATCCCTTATAACTCTTATAGATGTATAACTGATTCCTCCCTGTCTTTCAGAGTCATACCTGTTGAGGCCGAAGGCACGAAAAAACTCATTCTCGTGAAATGAATATCCATGAACAGAAGCCTTGTCCCCATCCTTCCCTGCTTTGATATTCTCGAGGACTTTTTTGCCTGCAGGCCATGTCTGCACATATTGTTCAACGGAAAGTTCACTCTGGACCTGGGGGTACGTAACAATTGTTTTCCCGTTTTTATCATAGAGATGAATAAAATCAATATCATTCCTTGAAGTTATTGTACCGAGCAATTCTTGCAGGGGTTTTATATTGAAATCTTCAATATTTTTGGTCGTTGATGGATATGCTATTACCGAATAACTTGCATCCCTTACAGTTTCATGCATGAGTCCCATAAATACATCGAGCATAGAGAGGTGCCCATCCAGCATTTCTTCGGTGTTTGATGTAAACTGTTTCACCAGCATATCTGACTGATGTGACATTCCACGCTCAAGCGAAATTGAGATTGTGATCCCTAAGAATATGATCAATAAGACAACAGAAATGCAAAAAAACGATAATAGTTTGATGCCCTTCATATCAAATCCTTTTTTTGGAAATTATTATTTTCAGCCACGATAGGGCATCCGATTCACGGATGCCCTATCCGTCTGAATTGCAGCTCATATTAATTTACCGGCAAACCACCGGCACTTCTGATTGCATTATGCGCGGCCTCAGAAGTTGAAAAATTAATAAACCCGTCTATGTAGCCCCTTCTGTTTGCATCCTTAAAAATAAGCCCCATTGTTCCGATACTCGGGTATTCGCTGTCCATCGGACCCTTTCCGTCGATTTTGAGACACTTGACACTCGAATGTACAGCTACATCATTTGGGCCGAAGCCTATAGTATATGGTTTTTTCTCTATGATCTCAAAATTCTCCGGAGTGCTGGTCGCTGTTTTCGCACTTTCAGTAATAGTAATATCCTTGAATCCCGGAAACGACTTTTTCAGGACTTTCAGCGAGCTGTCACCGTCTTCCCTTCTGACGACTCTTATTTTGGCGTCCTTGCCGCCGACTTCTGACCAGTTCGTGATCTTGCCGCTGAAAATATCGACTACCTGCCGGGACGTAAGTCCGTCCACATTCACACTCTCGTTGACAATAATCGAAACAGGAATTTTTGCGTACGGGACATACGAAAGCCCGAAATGCTTTTCCTTGTCCTTAATGTTCCGTGCGACCCTTCCGAGAAGATACTTGTCACTGCCAACCGCCTTCACGCCTCCGCCTGAACCGATACTTTTGGGGATATTCACTTCGACATCAGGATTCTGCAGCTTGAATGCATCTCCTATGGATTTCAAAATAACTGTTCCGTCGCCTGTTCCGACAATGGTGATTTCTTCTGCCGCAGCAGCTGGCGCAAATGCTACCATCACCGCAAGTGCAAGAATACCGCTGAATACAGCTCCGAACATCCGGCTTTTTTTCATACCGTTTCCTCCTTAAAAATGTGCACCCCGATACCGGGGTCATCAAAGTTACCGTGTTTAAGACGGCCTTAATTAAGAATAATCGGATAATTTTCCCAATACTTTAATTTTTTTTTCAATACGTCAGGGGGCGTCAGGGGGATTTACAGAAATCTATATAGCTTGGAGGGGGGAAGACAACTTCCATCCCGACTTTCTTTCGTAATCCATGGGGAGCGGTTTTAAACGACCATATAACTTTGCAGTTCAGCGTTATCAGTTCCCCGGCCGGTGTATGGAATTTTACCTGCAATTTTGTTCCGGGTGTAAAACGGGTGGATTGACTCAGGAGGTCAGTGGAATCGGTTTCGAGACTGATGCCGCGTACCGAAAGATTCTCGATAGTGCCGGTGCAGCTGAAATCCTCAGAAATGAACTCGGCCTCTACGCGGGCCTTTTTTCTCCGGGAGTTTCTTCTTTCCATCGGGGAGATTTTATCATTATTCTCATTTTTGTTCATACGTGTCTAATACAGCCATCCAACAAGACCTTCCGGAGGTTCAACCTCGTCCCGGGTTCTATCGCCATGCTGCCCGTTATAATAATTGTTTCGGAAGAAATAGGCAAAATTTTCAGCTATTCTGGAGGCACGTCACTTATTTTCTGTCCTTGTGATGCCATCACGGATTTTACGGTGGTATTCCGAAGAAGCAGAAACATGCCCTCCTGCCCTCGTATACTGCTCAAAGGCTTTTGCGAAGTCCCCCTTTTCCTCATATGCCGCCCCCTGGAAGTAATGATCTCTTGCAAGGCCATCGGTATGCCTTATATTTTTGAACGGAAAAACAGTCAATGCCATGTCCCGAATCGATATCGCTTTTGACCAGTCTCCTTTTTCCTCATATGCTTCAGCAGCGATGTCAAACGGATCAAGGCTTAATGATAAAAGATACCGCATGTCCGGATCTGCCTGCGGTCTGTAAAGGTCAATGATCGTTAATGCCCCGTCCAGTATTTTTTGTTTATGCTTTATCCGATCTTTCAGATGCAGGTCCAGAAGCAGCGCTCTCAACGGGATGGATCTTGGATACTCGTGCACATAGCGTTCCATTGCAGCAACAGTATCTGAATATGACACAATTCGCCCCAGATACCGTCTGATATCCCCTTCCGCCCTGCCCAGCACACGTTCCCCTTTGAGCCACTCTGCGATGGCAGCAGACATGTCAGGCACTTTTCCAGAGAGTTCATCATATGTTGTTCCCGAAGAGCTGGTTGAAAATGCAGGCGTTTGATCTTTGGTCAGGATGACACCTGTCTTCGCAACACGAACTTCTATTTTCAGCATTCTGCCGTCTTTCATGATACTTCCAAACACAGCATATTCGACATTGTTTGCAGCACTCATTTCCTGTATAACCTGATGCCGGACATTCCAGACAATCCCTCCCTGTTTCTCACTCCCCTCAACTCCTGTCCACAGCGAGAGAGGTTCCATTTCATAGGCGTCAGTGTCCTCACGTTTGAGCGGAATGACTTCAATAAAATCATATTTCAGAAGCTCCCTCTCGAGAACAGAAGATATATTCTGCCTTACACTGCGGGACCCTGCATCAAGAAACGGGAATACAGCGAGCCGCGCCCTGTCCGTGAAATCCCCGGCATTGGCAGGGATGATGAGAAAAAAGCAGAGGATGACCGCAGCATATACTGTTTTTTTCACTGGCTTTGCATGAATCATCATATACCTTGATTGTAGGGAAGCGCTTTCATCATTGTCAATTGTGAATCCCTCGCCGGCACCACAGGTTAACTTACTCATTATTAAAGATGAAGGCGATACATCAAGGCATTCAGCCAGATCGTCCAGGCGGTCCAGCAGCTAAACGATATCATATCGCAAATCGCTACAGCAGCCGAAGAGCAGTTAACCACCGGTGAAGAAGTGGATTCAAACATTGAATCCGTCGCGACTATAACAAATGACACGGCAAACGATGCCGAACTGTCTTCGGCATACAGCGATCAGCTCAACTCAATGGCCTCGGACCTGAAGGCCACGGCAGGTAAATTTAAACTGCGGAGTATTCAGAAGAGCAGTAAAAGACCGGATTTGCTCCATCCGTCAAACACGATAGCATCAGCTGACTGTCAGTTCTGAAGTCCAGCAGTCCATTTCATGCCTCTTGAAATTTTCTGAACCTTCCGGGTGCAACATCTTGTTTTTACAGCAATTTTAAAAACATTCCGTGTCAGTTCAAGTTAAAAACGCATATCAATACCTGTTCCTTCCTCCTCCTTGCTCCCGGTAATGAAAGAGGTTGCCTATTTGAAATCGAAATTTTATAATATTTCGATTTCAATGGCCGGAACATACTGACATTCAATGAATCAATACGAGATGTGGAGGCACTATGAGACTTGAAGGGAAGAATGCCTTAATTACGGGTGCTGCACAGGGAATCGGCAAATCCGTAGCACTCGGCATGGCACGTGAAGGAGCGAATATAGGAATCAGTGACGTTAACCTCGCGCTGGCCGAACAAACCGCAAAAGAAGTCACTGCACTGGGGGTCAAGAGTTTTGCCATACAGCTGGATGTTGCGGACCAGGACAGTGTCTCCCGTGCGTTCCGGACCTTTGCCGATGAATTCAGCTCGCTCGACGTTCTTGTGAACAATGCGGGCATTACCAAAGACACGGTACTTCTCAGGATGAAAGAATCGGACTGGGACGCGGTGATAAACATCAACCTGAAAGGTTCATTTCTGTGCATGAAAGAAGCTGTCAAAGTTATGGCAAAGCAGCGTTACGGCAAGATAATCAGCATATCATCGGTCGTAGCATTCATGGGCAATCCGGGGCAGGCAAATTACAGCTCTTCAAAGGCGGGGCTGATCGGTCTCACCAAAACGGTGGCCAGAGAATATGCGGGCAGGGGGATACGGGTGAATGCCGTCGCTCCCGGGTTTATACAGACAGCCATGACCGACGCGCTTACTGATGCAGTAAAGGATGACATGAAAAAAGCCATACCCCTTAAAGAGTTCGGCTCCGCAGAGGATGTTGCCGCAGCAGTCGCATTCCTCGCATCAGGAGAGGCCGATTATATAACAGGTCAGGTTATTCATGTCAACGGCGGCATGTACATGTAGCGGTAAATTGCCAAAGTGAAAAATTTATAGTAAAAATGTATAATTGTGATTTAGCTGAGCAGGATATATGCTATATATTGCAATTTAAAAAAGCGGAGGTGCTAGATGTCAGTTGCAGCAAAAGTGAAGGATATAATAGCAAAGCAGCTTGGTGTTGATAGTGAAAAAGTAACCCCC
>Ga0111163_1035_pt1 | contig 14560 bp, 11 predicted proteins | sample DeeMarSeWOR28_12_FD_80262 | JGI IMG/M metagenome (GOLD analysis project Ga0111163, IMG submission 80262) | Nitrospira bacterium SG8_35_4 | reverse complement strand
GAAGATAGATCCTCATATTATTGTTCACCTTTATTACTTTTTCCTCATCATCTACGCCGATATGGACATGCAGCCCCTGGCTGATGAATCTTCTGCCGACGATCTGGAGTTCATCCATGATCTTTTTGTAACGGGGATGGTCCGAAACTCTCTGGTCCTTTATTTTTGAAAAGGGGTGAAGGCTTGCTGCATAGAGCACTGCCCCGGAAGCTTCGGTGATGTCTTGGAGCATCCCGTATGTTTCTTTCAGGTCTTTTTCGACTTCTCCCACTGTGGAGCAGATGCCGGTATTTATTTCGACCATCGACTGGATGAATTCCGGTTTAATGCGCTCTTTCTTTGTTTCAGGGACCATGCTCAGGATTTCATGGCTCAGAGATTTCAGTTCAAGCGTTTCAGGGTCAAGGAGCTGGAGTTCGAGTTCCACCCCTATGGTCGGTGCCGGGGATTTATTGAATTTCAGTTGTTCCATTTTTAAAAATATGAATCGTATATTAGTTATACGTTAATTGTATTTAAACATGTTTTGCTTTGATAATGCTTAGTTAACGAATAACAATTATAAAACTTACTTCCTGAGTTTTTTAATTGTATGCCGCACGAGTTCAGACAGATAGGCTGCACCTACCCGCATCACCTCTTCATCAAAATCAAACTTCGAGCTGTGTGAACACGCCATTTCGTGCCCTTCTTTTGCTCCGCCGAACCGCACAAAGCATCCCTGCACCTGCTGGAGGTAATAGGAAAAGTCCTCACCGCCCAGACTGGGATAGGGAATGGCGATGGTCTTTTCCTTTCCCACCAGTTTTTCAGCGACATGAATCGCATATTTGCTCGCGGTGTCATCATTGATTATCGGCGGATAACCCGGCTTGATAATAACTTTTATCTCGGCGTCGTGAAGTATTGCCATTGAAGAAGCCATTTTCCGGATCTTTTCCGTTATCTGGTTCCTGACCGATTCATCCGTCGTACGTATGGTTCCCTTTAAGACAGCTTTCTCTGCTATTGCATTGTTTACGGTCCCTGATTTCAGGTATCCGATGGTCAGCACCGATGGATGGATCGGGTCTATCTCGCGGGAGATGATGGTCTGGAGGTTCATAACGAGCTGGCTTGCAATGATGACGGAATCAATCGCTTCGTGGGGTCGCGCTGCATGCCCGCCTCTTCCGGTAATTCTTATCTCAAATGCATCGGTGTGGGAAGTGTGGATGCCGGTTTTGATCCCGATCTCTCCGAGCTGATAGTTGCTTTCGATATGGCCGCCGTAAATAGCGTTTACATTGTCGATCACACCTTTTTCAATCATCGGCTTTGCTCCGCCTTCCCCTTCTTCAGCGGGTTGAAAAATAAACACAGCATTTCCCTGGGGCGGCTCCGCTTTCAGAACCGCAGCTGCACCGAGAACGATGGCTACGTGCCCATCGTGTCCGCACGCGTGCATTACTCCGGAGTTCTGAGATGCAAAGGGGAGTCCGGTGTCTTCTGTTATGGGAAGGGCATCCATGTCTGCCCGCAGGGCGACTGTAGGAGCGTTCTCATTCGTTACCATTCTTCCGACGATCCCGGTTCCTGCAATGCCCGGACAAGTTCAGCAGTTTTTTCTTCTTTGTATCCGAGTTCAGGCCACTGGTGGATGGCTCTCCTGATCTCCTTCATCCACTCAAACAGCTCGTCACTCACGATTTTCTTAACTTTTATCATATCCACTTTCTATGATACTGTTTTTGAAAAATGTTATCTATATGGTAATTTATTGATTGGTTATACGGTATCCCAGATTTTCGCTGCCACTCGACCCCCCTCGACCCATTTGCTGTTGTTGTTTCCTCTCTTTCAAAAGGTATATAATCTATGGTATCACCATGGGACGTGGTTACGCATACGCGGAATGTTCTTTTGCCAATGACTGAAAAAAAAACTATTGAACTGAATGATCAGTTCCTTCATGCCTTCCGTACGATGGAGGACACGGACAAAAACGCCTTTATCACGGGAAGGGCGGGGACCGGCAAATCCACGCTGCTCCGGTATTTCAGGGACAGAACTAAAAAAAACTGTGTCGTGCTTGCACCGACCGGTGTTGCAGCCGTTAATGTAAAAGGGCAGACGATCCACTCTTTCTTTCATTTCAGACCGAATATAACGCCGGAGACAGTCGGCAGGATAAGGCTGAAGGACAAAGACATCTTCAAAAAGCTTGAACTCATCATCATAGATGAAATCTCCATGGTGAGGGCAGACCTGCTCGATTGCGTTGACACGTTTCTCAGAAAGCACGGCAGGAAAAAGTCGAAGCCCTTCGGCGGGATACAGATGGTCTTTATCGGTGATCTCTATCAGCTGCCGCCGGTGGTGACATCAAAAGAAAAGGCCCTTTTTGCCGATTATTACAAAAGCCCCTACTTCTTCAGCGCACGGGTGTTTGACGAAGACCTGTTTTCGGCGATGAATGTTCTGCGCTCGCCTTTTGAAATGGAGTTTATCGAGCTCGAAAAGGTGTACCGCCAAAGGGATAAACGGTTTCTTGATATCCTCAACAGCATCAGAAATTATACGGTCACCGACGAGGATATAAAAGAAATAAACAGGAGACATAAGCCGGAATGTGCGGAAAATCCCGATGACTTTTATATATCACTCACAACGACCAATGCCATTGCAGAAAAGATCAATATGAGCAGGCTTTCAGGACTGAAAGACAAAGAATACAGCTATCAGGGCAGTATTGAAGGTGATTTCGAAGCAAGAAATCTTCCCACCGCCCTGAACCTTGTACTGAAAAAAGGGTCACAGGTGATGCTTCTGAACAATGATTCCCAGGGCCGGTGGATCAACGGCAGCATTGGAAGGATTGCAGATATTGATGAGGGCGGAGATGAACCTGATGTCCTCTGGGTTGAACTCCCTGACGGTGAGGTCGTTGATGTGCTTCCCTATGAATGGGAAATGTTTGAATTCTCTTACGATCGGAAGGAATCCAGAATCCTTTCTGAAATCGTCGGGTCATTTACGCAATATCCCCTCAGGCTCTCCTGGGCAGTCACCATCCATAAATGCCAGGGAATGACCTTTGATAAGGCAATAATAGACATTGGCAGCGGTACGTTCTCTCATGGCCAGCTCTATGTAGCGCTGAGCAGATGCACGACGATCAACGGACTCGTTCTCAAGAGGACGGTACAGAGAAAAAATGTTCTCCTTGACAGGCGGGTGGTCGGTTTTATTACCCGGTATCAGTACAGGCAGGCGGAAAAGCAGCTGTCAATGGAAGAAAGATTTACCCTCCTTGATCAGGCCATACAGGGGAAGAACAAGCTCGATATCGTCTATCTGAAGACAAAAGATGAAAAGTCGAAAAGGACGATTATCCCCACCTTTGCCGGCGACATGGAATACCGGGGCAGAAAATTTCCCGGCCTCCGGGCGTTCTGCATTCAAAGGCAGGACGAAAGGGTATTCCATATTGAAAGGATCCTCGATATTAAAATGGCTGACTGATTGCGGCGTCTGCCGTGTCCACTCCCGGTGTGGACATGGGGAGCAGCGACATTGATTCAACCAGTTCAATTGAATTTATTTGATCTTCATGATATAATGAAACCGTTTAAAAGATGGAGGAGTTAACTGGTTAAATTATTAACAATAAAGTGCGGGAGATGCTGAACAAAAAAATTGGCCGCAGGGAGATTCTTCGCATGGGCTTTATAACAGCGGCTGCAGCTCTCATTTATCCCCGAAAGACGATTGCCTCCGTCAATTCTCAGATTTCAGAAAGAAAGCTTACCATTTATAACATTCACTCCGATGAGTACGTCGAAACTGTCTACTGGCAGGATGACCACTATATACCGGATGCACTCGCAAAAATAAACTACATATTCCGTGACAGGACCACCGGAAAAATAAAGGATATTCATCCCGATCTTCTTGATCTTCTCTTTGAGGTCCAGCAAAAGCTCGGTTATCACAAGCCCATCCACATTGTTTCGGGCTACAGGACGCCGAGGGCCAACGCATACCTGAAAAAGACAACAAAGGGGGTTGCGTGGAACAGCCTGCATATGTATGGCAAGGCAGTAGATATCAGGCTGCCCGGAAACAGTCTTAACTCTGTGAGACGCGTTGCAACGGAACTGAGACAGGGAGGGGTCGGCTACTATCCTCATTCAAACTTTGTCCATCTGGACACCGGGAGTATTCGCTACTGGCAGGGGTAATAACAAAAATTTACAGTACTACAGTTCCGCAGTATTCAACGCTACAGAATATCCTCAAATGTGAAATTGTATAACTTTGGCACTGTGGTGCAAATCAGTGAGCACTACGTTACGCTGCTAATCTCGTTGATTTCCTGAACCACTGGCTTTGCTTCTTTGGGCTTTTTCTCCTGCGTTGATTTTACGAGCTTGAGTTCTTTTTGCCCCTGGGAGATCTGAGCCTCAATCTTTGCGCCTTTGGCAATGGAGATACTTTCTCTGTAAACGAGTTCACCTTTGCCGCGAGAATCAGGTCCGATTTCAATTTCATCAGCCTCGAGTTTGCCGTCAAATTCACCATTGATCTGTATCTTTCCCTTGGCCTTTATTTCTCCCCCGGCAAATTTTCCTGCTATTACAACATTGTTGCCTGCGGTGATATTTCCGCCCCGGAGCTCACCATCAATTTCAACGCTTCCTTCTTTTGTCTCGATGTTTCCCCTGCAGATACCGCCGATGACGATATTGGAATTTTTTTCTGATGTTATATTCCCCTGTATTTCCCCGCTCAGCTCCAGGTCGCAGGTGACGTTAATGTCCCCGATGAGTTTGCTTCCTTTCAAAAGAGTATTGCTCTGATGTGAGACATTGCGAACAGGCATGGCGGGAACCGCCGGGGTCATGCGCTTTTCTGTATGGATTTCATGGCTGTTCGATGCGGTACTGTCTTCATCGTTCTGTGTCCATTTTTTAAACATAAAGTCACCTCATTATGATTTCAGGTTACTGGTTACGGTAAATGAATAAATACTCAGTCATAAGATAACCGTAATGAGAAAAAATTGCAATTCGAAATTTTATGATCTTTCAACCCTCGAATGTCAGCGTCCGGCAAAGACGCAAAAAAGTCGAACCACCCCCTTTTTTTTCGTGAAAGTAATCCTACAAAATTGTAATGTCTACAAAAATGTAGCTTTTTTCAAGATGAAAATATTTATTATTCAAGAGGTTAGCCTCTGGCATGGATTTAGCATTATTGTACGGACCGGCAGGTGTAATGCCGTGGGATGGAATGTGCCGGGACATTTACAAAGATAAATGCTAATTGTTATTATTATCATTCAGACCCGAGGCTATTGCCGTTCTGTAGCGTCTGATACCACGAGTCTTTTCCGAAGAATGGTATGGACGCTATTTTTGCCTGAAAGGTCCAGGAAATACACAGACAGGAACGAACATGTGCAGACTTGCTGCAATAACATCGAGTGAATACTTCTCGCCGGTAGAAAATATTCTTGCCCTCGAAACAATGAAAGAGGGGCACGACGGTTCCGGTATGGGACTTATTCTGAAGGGGCTCGGTGGTGAATTCAAAGAACTCAAGGAGTATCCTATCCTCTCGTGCATATGCTCCCAGGACGGGGTCAAGACGATTGACGCTTACATGAATAAACTCGGCTTCAGGCTCAAGTATACATGGACTCCCACTACCAGATCAGTCAAGGGCATTAAAGGCCGTGATCATTATTTTGCAAGGGTCTATGATTATCCTGAGGAATATAGCAGCAGGCCGCTGGATGAAAAAGAGAACCTGCTTCTGCGGACCAGGCTTGAGCTGAGAAAACTGGGTGAAGAAGACGAGTCAATTATTGTTTTTGCTTTTTATCCTGATATTCTTGCCCTGAAGGAGGTCGGGGACCCGCTTCAACTCGGCGAATTCTTTGGTCTCGACAAATCATCCCTGAAGGCAAAGATCATCCTGGCACAGGGGAGACAGAACACCAATTATGCGATAAATCTCTATGCCTGCCATCCCTTTTTTATCCAGGGATACGGGACAATGACGAACGGAGAAAATACAGCATTTGTCCCGATACGGGAATTTCTGACCGGCAGGGGGTTCCCCGGATATATTGGATATAACAGCGACAGCGAGGTCTTCTGTCACATTTTGCACTATACCTGCAGGCAGCTCGGGTATCCATTGCATTACTACAAAGATGTGGTGACACCGTTGAAGCAGGAGGAAATTGACAGCCGTCCCGACAGTGCAGCCGTTACCTATTTAAAGCGGTCACTGCGGTCGCTCTGTATTGACGGGCCGAACTGCGTTATCGGATTTACGCCTGACGGGAGCTGTTTTATGGTGCAGGATGCCAAGAAATTGAGGCCCGGTGTTGTCGGCGGTGTTAAGGGAAAGTACGGACTTATGTCTGAAGAGTGCGGACTCGAAAGTGCAGTCCCCGCCAGAGACCGGTCAGAGGATGTGTTTCCGATGAAATATGACATGGTCATCATTAAACCTGATGCAGAGGAGTTGATGGTATGGAACCAGCTGCACGGCTAGACAATAATCACCAGCTTGCGATCAAGGATTTGCCGTATATCGTACGGTGGCGCGATGACCGGTGCAAGCGGTGCGGCCGCTGTACAGCTGTCTGCCCCGTGTTTGCGATAGAGCCTGCTGTAGTCGTGAAACGGCTGCTGCATTCAGAAGGGTCGATGCCTGAACCAACAGCGGTGCGCCGTGTGGAAACGATCGTAAAGCAGTCAAACGATATTGACCGCTACTGCATCGGGTGCGCGACCTGTACCTTGGTGTGCCCGAATGAAGCGATTGAGCCTGAGTTTAATCCCCAGCACAAGTTTAATTTTCACAAAAACCGGGGCGGTCATCCCTACAGAAGGGGCGGCCGCAGAAACGATCCCGGCCTCTCAACACTGGACAGGCTGAGGTTTTCGAGAATATCGATGCTTACTGACCCGGCACTTGACGCGGGACGGCACGAGTTCAGGATCAGGACCTACCTCGGGAGAATACTTCCCGCTGATGAACTTCCCATTCAGGTCGTGAACGGGAAACTTGATGTTGACAAAAAATCAGGAACGTTTGTGCCTCCTGTCAGGGAAATCTATCCGATCATGATCGGCAGCATGTCAATCGGGGCCCTTTCTCCCAACATGTGGGAAGGCCTCGCAATGGGCATTACGTATTTAAATGAAGTTGAAGGCATGCCGGTGGTAATGTGCTCCGGAGAGGGCGGAATGCCCCAGAGGCTTTTGCGTTCGCGATTTATAAAATACTTTATTCCCCAGATTGCGTCAGGGTACTTCGGATGGGATGAGATTATCAGGGCTATCCCGCATATGATAGATGACCCCTGTGCAATTGAGATCAAGTACGGCCAGGGTGCCAAGCCCGGAGACGGCGGCCTGTTGATGGCCCATAAGGTGCTGAAACTAATCTCTGAGATCAGGGGTGTTCCGATGGGAGTGGACCTTCCCTCTCCTCCAACGCATCAGACGAAGTATTCGATAGAGGAGGCCGTCGCCAAGATGATCCAGTCCATGTACATGGCCTGGGGCTTCAGGGTGCCGGTCTACCCCAAGATTTCCGGAAGTCATACGGCAAAGTCCGTGCTCAACAATCTTATCAGGAATCCCTATGCGGCAGCGCTTTCAATAGACGGTGATGACGGAGGAACCGGCGCCGCATATAATGTATCAATGGATGCGATGGGGCACCCTATTGCATCAAACCTCCGTGAATGTTATCTCGACCTGGTAGCGCAGGGCAAGCAGAATGAACTGCCGCTGATTGCAGCCGGCGGTGTCGGGAAAAAAGGCAATATCGCATCGAACACGGCAGCACTGATCATGCTCGGTGCTTCTGCGGTGTCTATCGGCAAATACATAATGCAGGCGGCTGCCGGATGTTTCGGTGATGAATACAACCGGTGCAATGTCTGTAATATCGGGAAGTGCCCGAGGGGAATAACAACGCAGGACCCGAAATTGTACCGCAGACTCGACCCTGACGTTGTAGCCGAGCGGGTTGTTGAAGTGTTCAAATCAGTCGATACGGAACTGAGAAAAATTTTTGCGCCCATGGGAAGAAGCACAGAGCTGCCCATCGGAATGTCTGACGGGATAAGCGCTGACGACCCGGCGGTCGCTGAGAGATTGAAGATTAAGTACAACTGTTGATTTGTGTCTGTGTCATTCCCGCGAAAGCGGGAATCCAGAGAATAAAAGGCATGGATTCCGCATCAAGTGCGGAATGACTGAAAAGAATTTATAACGATAAGAAATGAAAAAAGTAACAATCAAAGGGAATGTAAAAGGCCACAGGATCCCTTCCCGGGTGCTCGAAGAGCAGATCCAGGAAGCTGTCAGGAAAGGCGCCCGCAATCTGCATATAGTGGCAAACGGACAGCACGGCATCGGCGGGCGCATATGGCCCGGTGATGAAAAGGTAAAGATAAGTGTTGAAGGGCCGGTAGGCCAGCGGCTTGGCAGCATGGGAATGTTTGGCACTGATATTACGGTCAATGGCAGTGTTTCCGATGACGTTGGATGGATAAACTGCGGCGCGAATATCACTGTATTGGGGGATGTTACCAACGGGGCTCACAATGCCTGTGCCCAGGGGAAACTCTATGTGCAGGGAAGCGGCGGTGCGCGCTGCGACACCATGACAAAGCACAATCCAAAATTTGATCCGCCTGAATCATGGTATTTCAGGGACGTCGGTGACACGTTTGCTGAGTTTAAGGCCGGAGGCATTGCCGTTGTCTGCGGAGTAAACCCCAGAAATCCTGAAAATATCCTGGGCTATCGACCCTGTGTCGGAATGGTCGGCGGGGTTATTTATTTCCGGGGGCCGATCCAGGGCTACAACGAATCAGATGTTAAACTTGAAGAGCTGACCGATCAGGACTGGCAGTGGCTTACAGACAATATGAAACCCTACCTCAAGGCTATCAAGAGGAGCGGGTATCTCGAAGAACTGACAAAGAGTATAACTGCCTGGAAGAAGCTGGTCCCGTTCACTGCCCAGGAGAGGGCAAAAAAACGACCGTTCAAGATGCCGGTATCACAGTTTCGCACAGAGATCTGGGAACATGGTGTCGGCAAGGGCGGAATTTTCGCCCCCTATCTGAACCACCCGTTAACAACGCTTCCGTATGTCACGAGCGGGGACAACCGGAGGTTCAAGCCTGTATGGAATAATTATAAATATGCTCCCCCCTGCGAGTACGCATGCCCGACCGGGATACCGACGCACAAGAGGGCGCAGCTTATCAGGGCTGACAGACTCCACGAAGCAATGGAGCTTATTCTGGAGTACAGCCCGCTGCCTGCTTCAGTGTGCGGCGAAATCTGTCCCAACCTCTGTATGCAGGCATGTACCCGGGACCGGGTCGATACTGCATTTAATATCAAGGCGATGGGACAGGCAAGTCTTGAGGTCAAGGCCCCTGCATTCAGGAAACAGACAGATAAAAACGTTGCTGTAATTGGTGGCGGCCCGGGAGGGCTGTCTGCTGCATGGCAGCTCGCCTTAAAAGGGCATACCGTGGATCTCTACGAGGCGGAAAAAAAGCTTGGAGGCAAGCTTGAACTCTGCATTCCACGGGAAAGACTTCCGGAGAAGATCCTCCAGAAAGAGATAGAGCGGTTCAGAAAATCAGGAATCAATGTCCACCTCGGGACAAAAGTTGACAAGAAGAAATTCAGGCAGATATATAAGTCGCATGATGTCGTGGTCGTTGCCTGCGGGGCCCACAAACCCCGCATGATGAATATCGCAGGATCCGGAGACATGGTGTCTGCCTATGATTTCCTGAAAGGGATCAATCTTGGAGAAGCCCCCGTTCTGAAAGGTAAGAGCGTAATTGTCATCGGCGCCGGTAATGTGGGAATGGATGTGGCGACGGAAGCGTATCATTGCGGAGCAAAGGAAGTGATTGCCGTGGATATCCAGGAGCCTGCGGCGTTCGGAAAAGAACTCGAAATTGCAGAGTCCCTCGGGACCCGGATTGTCTGGCCGAAGTTTACTGACCGGTATTCAAAGACAGAGAAAAAAATTCATTTCACTGACGGCACTTCCATGAAGGCAGACCTCGTTGTCATCTCTATTGGAGATATGCCGATGACAGAATTCCTTCCCCCGAGTGTTGACACCGACAAAAACGGATGGATCAGGGCTGATGAGGCAGGGCACACCTCTGACCCGAAAGTCTATGCGATCGGCGATGCAACCAGACTGGGACTTGTAACACATGCGATCGGTCATGGCAGGATCTGTTCGGACGCCGTACACGCTCTCCTGTCAGGCAGGTCATACAACATGCCTCCGCGCAAACCGCTGGTCCCGTATGAGAAAATAAAGACAGCTTATTACGACGTCTGCAAGGGCGAACCATTTACTCCGCAGGTGGAGGCCAACCGCTGCATGTCCTGTGGTGTCTGCAGAGACTGTCACATGTGCGAGGCAACCTGTTATTACGGTGCAATCAGCAGAAAAGACCGCGAAGACGGTTCCTACGAATACGTGGTCGACAAAGATCTCTGTATCGGCTGCAGCTTCTGCGCCGGCATCTGCCCGTGCGGCGTCTGGGAGATGGAAGAGAACATTTAGAAGAGAACGACGAACAGCGATTGGCGCGTCACGATATACGAATTAAAAAAGTTCGTCATTCTTTTTTTTCTCCTTGTTACTAATCTCGCCTTGATCGTCGATCGATTATTGCCGTATCCGCACTACGTATTTCCCTTAAGATGATCATTCATGATTTACGCGCTCAAAGGGGAAATTTCCGTGTAATAAAAGTCAGTTGAAAATTATCCTTTATCGTTATAGAAGTGTATATATCTTAAGAATTATGTACATAAATACGATAAGAAAGAAATGAAATTCATTTCGATTAAATCAAAGTTGACGATTTCATTCATGGCCCTGCTGATGTTTACGGTGGTAACTCTGGGGATAACCGGTTATTTCGTGATCAAAGGCTACCTCGAGAATCACTATCAGGCGCAATTAAAATCTTCTTCTTTGAACCTCGCACGAGAAATAGAAGACATACTCTCTGACAACAAAGAGTTGCTCCGGTCTGTTGTGCACGGCAGGCAATTTCAGCAATATCATCAATTCTACAATGAAAAGGCCCTTGCGGAATATTTCAGCAGATTCAAATACAGGTTCCCGGTGTTGAGCTATATAGGGAAAGATGGTCATGAAAAGGCAAAAACAATAGACGGTCATCCCTCTGAAAATCTGGTGGACTACCGTGAGAATTTATTTCTTCAAGAGGCGATGCAGCTGCCGAATAAAGTGCTCATTTCGCAGCCGTTGCAAAGCAGGGACATCAATGAGCCGGTCATTGAACTGGTGTTGGCACACTATGATAATTCAGGAAAAGAATTTTCGGGCATCGTCATGGCCCAATATCCCGTAAGCCTGTTATCCGATTATCTTTCAGAGTTCAAGGTTGGAGCGTCAGGTTATTCATGTATCCTTGATAAAGACGGTACGGTGATTGCGCAGTATCTTTATAATACAAATCGTTCAGTTGACAGCGAAACAGACTTTATGCCCCCACAAGTCTCAGAGGCAGGATTTCAGCATGGGGATGTCCTGGGACTCATGGGGTTAGTAGCATATGCTCCGGTCAAAAGCATGGAGTGGACCGTGAGGGTAACATTACCAGTCAGTGAATTCGAGAGGGCCATTTCCGAGTTCTATTCGTTAAACATCACTGTTTTATTTATTATTTTTCTTGTCGGGCTGTTCTTTTCCTCTTTTATATCAAAAAAAATTGCAGGTCCGATTATCGATATAGCTTCCTCGACCAAGGAAATCGCAAAAGGCGATTTTGCCCATAAGTCAGAGATTAGAACCAATGATGAAATAGGAATCCTGGCTGCCTCTTTCAATGAAATGGCGGAAGAATTAAAGAAAAACCATGATGAACTGAGAAGGTCTCACGATGAACTTGAACTGAAGATAAGGGAACGGACGGCAGAATTATCCCGGACAAATGATCAGCTCCAGCAGGAGATTGCAGAGAAACAGAGTTCTGAAAAGCGGCTGGCTTATATAGCGTATTACGACGCGCTGACGAACCTGCCAAACCGTACTCTCTTTGAAGACAGGGTTGAACAGGTAGTGGCTGTCAGTTACAGACATGATAAGAAGGCAGCTTTGTTGTTTATTGACATCGATGACTTCAAACGCATTAACGACACCCTGGGACACGTTGTTGGTGACGAACTGTTGATGGGAATTGCTGACCGGCTGAGAATGATGACGCGGAAAGGGGACTCCATCAGCCGCAAGAACGAGGACCCCATGTTTGCCCGTGTTGGAGGTGATGAATTCACGGTCCTTTTGAGTGTATTAAAGCAGACTGAAGATGCCGCAAAAGTGGCCCAGCGCATAATTGATTCACTGTCTCAGCCATTTGTATTGAGTAAACAGGAGGTCTTCATTACCGTCAGTATCGGCATAGCGATGTTCCCCGATGATGGCAGTGATTTGTTTGAACTCTGGAAGAACGCGGATACCGCAATGTATTATGCTAAAAATAAGGGGAAAAATAATTATCAGTATTACAAAAAATCCATGAATGATACTGCTGCCGACAGGCTCGCTCTGGAATCCGAACTGAGAAGGGCCCTGGAGCGGGAAGAATTGTTACTCCACTATCAACCCCAAATAAACTCTCAGTCAGGGAAAATCATTGGAGTGGAGGCTCTGCTTCGGTGGCAGCACCCGGAAAGAGGGATGGTCTCACCTCTCGAGTTTATTCCGATTGCTGAAGAGACGGGATTGATTGTTCCGATCAGTAACTGGGTCCTTGAAACCGCGTGCAGTCAGAGCAGGAGCTGGAAGGACAGGGGCATTTACAACATCCCGATATCTGTAAACCTGACCAGTCATCACTTTCATCGAAGTACGCTTATTAATGATTTATTGGAGCTTCTTGAAAAGTACGGTCTGCAATCCTCTGACCTGATACTCGAAATGACAGAAAGTGCGGTCATGGAAGATACCGATGTGACATTAAAGAATTTTCGCGATCTCACACAAATGGGATTCCGCCTCAGCATCGATGATTTTGGGACCGGATATTCCTCTTTGAGTTATCTGAAAAGATTTCCGATCCATGCAATTAAGATTGATCGTTCCTTTGTCAAGGATGTGAATACTGAAGCGGATGACGGGACAATTGCAAATACCATTATCACCATGGCGCACAGTCTGAAAATGCATGTTGTTGCCGAAGGCGTTGAGACCGAAGACCAGCTCAGGTTCCTTCTTGAGCGGGACTGCGACGAGCTGCAGGGGTATCTGTTCAGCAGCCCGCTGCCCCCGGAAGAGGTAGAGAAACTTCTGGCAAGCGATAAAGACGGCATGGGGATATATTCCTTGTTCTTTGATAGCCCGTCACGAACGTGGGATAACGTGTTTCCCGATGGGCCGCCTCCTGAAATTATTTAGGGTTATCATCCTTCGAATGGAGCAAGCACCTGCTCAACGGTTTTGGATTATGCGGGACCATCCTCCTTGCCTATTGACCAATCTGGTAAACTGAAACAGTGAGGACGCGAATCAGAGAGGTTCAGGTAAAAAATATATTGACGAAGACGGGCATTCCCGGTTTCAGCTATTGTGTTAACCCCTATGCCGGATGCAGTCATGCATGCAGGTACTGTTATGCCACATTTATGCAGCGGTTTACCGGCCATACTGAACCATGGGGCAGTTTTGTTGATGTGCGAATCAATGCCGCTGAAGTCCTGCGGAAACAGCTGAAGCGGGCAAAGAGAGGAGCTGTAATCCTGAGCTCAGTCACAGACCCTTACCAGCCTGCTGAGGTTCGATACAGGATGACCAGAAAGTGCCTTGCGGTGCTTGAGTTATTTAAACTCCCGGTCAATATCCTGACAAAATCACCGCTTGTTGTCCGGGATTTGGACATTATTTCCAGATTAGACGAAGTGTCGGTCGGATTGACTATCACCTCAGATGACGATGATGTGCGAAAAATATTTGAACCTGCAGCGCCGCCGGTCTCTGCACGCATCGAGGCCCTGAAAAAACTGCATATTGCCGGAATTGAGACCTATGTTTTCATAGGCCCTGTCCTTCCGATGAATCCGGAAAATCTGGCCGGGGAAATAGGGCCTTATGCAGACCGTATTCTTGTCGATACAATGAATTACAGGGCAAAGACAGTCCATCTCTACAGACAGTACAATCTCGATCAATGGCTGAATGGGGATTATCTGTCCGTTATACAATCAAGACTGAAAAAGTCTTTCAAGGACATCAATATTGAGTTCTGCGGGTCCTGATTTGCCGGGCGCGGCGGCCTAGTGAATCCGCGCTCATGGGGCTTCCTTTCTCATGGAATATACAGCTTTCTTTAATGACGGTACCTTTATTCTTTTCATGCATTCATCCTGAATGCACCACTCGTTTCTCGAGTGTGCTCTCATTGACATCCTTCATTTTTTAAGGTATTTTAATAAGTCGTACGTTTAAAGCTGTTATTATTCATGGTTGT
>Ga0111163_1019_pt1 | contig 14577 bp, 15 predicted proteins | sample DeeMarSeWOR28_12_FD_80262 | JGI IMG/M metagenome (GOLD analysis project Ga0111163, IMG submission 80262) | Nitrospira bacterium SG8_35_4 | reverse complement strand
AGCGAGCGCCTTATCCTTGATGATTCCTGCGTTGTTTACGACTATATCGATTCCACCAAATAATTCATGGGTCTCTTCGACCCAGGATTTAACTCCGTCATAATCCGTTATATCCACCTGAAACGCCTTTGCATCAGCCCCTAACCCCTTTATTTCCTCAACCAGACTCTCTGCATCAACGCTGCTTTTTAAAAAATTAAAACTAATGTTCGCGCCCTCACCGGCGAGCTCAAGCGCAATTGCCCTCCCTATCCCCCTGGCCGCCCCGCTTATAATTACCGTTCTATCCTGAAAAATAGTGCTCATCCCCCCATGCCAAAATAAGTGTTTCTCCTAAGAAAACTGCCTTGAAATTTTATAGCTCCGAGATAACGTAATCTATCAATATTTTGATACTCTCGATGATCCGGGTATACCGTATCCTGTTTTGACGTGCGAACTGGAAGAGTGTGGTTTCGAATCGAGATGAGAGATGAACACTCTGTTTTAATTCTATTAAATTCCATAGACAGAAAGAAAATCTGTTAAAGTACAACCAGCAATTCTCTTGGCCGGTATCAAATAGTTCAATGAAAGCCACAACTTAAAAAATAAATATTCCTAATTATCCATTATACGTCTTGATAAAAGCAAGTTGAAAGGCATCTTAGCACTTCTGACTTGAGAAACAACATACAGTCATTTCAGAACATATACAATTATGTGGGAAGATACGCGAAACGTGAGATGTTATTTTCTCCACATTTTTTCATCCTGTTCACTTTAAGGAGTCGAATAGAGTATATTAATAATTATAATATTTATATTAGAGGAGATCGAAACAATGAAATCAGGCATGAAATGTAAAACCTGCCAGGGCAGCCTGAAACTGAAAGTCGGCTGACGGAGAGTAACGTTATGCTGCATGGAATGCGGCAAGAAATTTTCACTGGAAGAGTATATCAACGAGCTGGACGCAGAGAGCTGGGAACAACTGTCCGGCCGGTCCTGCGACAGAGTTTAAGGCCCGGTTCTTCCCGATCCTGAGAGCTTCTGGATTATCTATTGACAATCCAATCATTTTTACATTATCATTAGAGGTTCAATTCACCGGAATTTTTCGTACAAAGAGGTTATTTATGAAAACAACATCAGCCAGAAATTCAGAAGTAGACAGGAAGTGGCACGTCATTGATGCTGATGGTAAAGTTGTTGGTAGACTTGCCAGCAGGGTTGCTTCAGTATTGAGGGGAAAAAACAAACCGATCTTTACACCGCACGTTGATACAGGAGATTACGTCGTTATTGTCAACGCGGACAAGGTCCGTTTTACCGGCAACAAACTTGAAAACAAGGCTTATTACCACCACACGGGTTTTATCGGGGGCATCAAAAAGGAAATTGCAAAAGATATCATGAACGAGACTCCGGAAAGGATACTCTTGTCTGCAGTTCGCGGAATGCTTCCAAAAAACAGACTGGGGAGACAGATCTTCAAGAAATTAAAAGTCTACAGCGGCCCGGACCATCCTCATCAGGCCCAGAACCCCGAGATGCTGAATCTGGATAAATGATAAGGAGTTTATAACGTTATGGCAGACATCCAATATAACGCAACAGGCAGAAGAAAATCATCCATAGCACAGGTATTCATCACTCCTGGCACCGGCAACATCATTGTCAACAAGAAACCGCTCGGCCAGTATTTTCCGCATGAAACAATGAAAATGATTGTTCAGCAGCCGTTGAGCGTTGCAGCAGTAACCGGAAAGTATGATATCACAGTGCGGGTCAAGGGCGGGGGATACAGCGGGCAGGCCTCTGCCATACGGCACGGTATTTCCCGGGCGCTTTTAATGGCCAATTCCGACTTCAGGGGAAAACTGAAAAAGGAAGGCCTTTTGACAAGGGACCCGAGAGTCGTGGAGCGGAAAAAGTACGGGCAAAAGGGAGCCAGAAGACGCTTCCAGTTCTCGAAGAGATAGTTTCTCTCCAATTCCAAATATCAAATCTCAAATTTCAAACGATACCGGAATTGTGTCATTTGAAATTTAACAATTGACTCTATATAATTTATCATGCTCAACGTTGCCATATTAGGGGGAAGCGGCTACACAGGAGGGGAACTGCTGCGGTTACTCTGCGGGCATCCTCAGGTAAACGTCGCCGCGGTTACATCAGAGCGGTTCGCCGGTTCGCCGGTCTCTGATTCATTTCTTGGCTTCAGAGACCCTGCCCTGAAATTTGAGCCGCTGCATTTGAAGACCCTGATGAAAAAAGCAGACCTCTTTTTTCTCTGTCTGCCGCACAAGACCTCACAGAAGAGTGTTGCTTCTCTTCACAGGGCAGGCAAAAAAGTCATAGACCTTTCGGCAGATTACCGGTTAAAAAGCGCACGCATTTATAAAAAATGGTACAACACTCCTCACCTCTATTCAAATCTGCTGAAAAAAGCGGTCTATGGTCTTCCTGAGATCTATCGGAACGAAATCAGGAAAGCGTCCATTATCGCAAATCCGGGCTGTTATCCTGTCAGCGCACTGCTGGGTCTCTCCCCTGTCATCGGGAAAGGTTTTATTGACAGGAATACCATCATCATTGACTCCAAATCCGGGACGTCCGGCGCTGGCAGGACTCCGGCACAGCCGTTCATGTTCTGTGAAGTAAACGAATCTGTTAAGGCATATGCCATTACGGTCCACCGCCACACCCCGGAAATCCAGCAGGAACTTTCTTTTCTATCTCAGAAAAAGGTGACCATTATCTTCACCCCCCATCTCATGCCGATGGACAGGGGGATTCTCAGCACGATCTATGTTCGCCTGAACAGGAAGATGCCGCTCTCAAATGTGCAAAAGCTGTACCGGGATTTTTATCGTAATGAACCATTCGTACGGGTATTGGGCAATGGGATCTACCCGACAACAAAGGCGGTCAAAGGGACCAACTTCTGCGATATATCGGTTTTTAAACATGTAGGACAGGGACAGACCCTCATCATTGTGAGCGCAATTGACAACCTGATTAAAGGAGCATCCGGTTCTGCGGTTCATAACATGAATATTATGTATGGATTTCAAGAGACTGCGGGGCTGTTGTCCTCCTCTCCCTCGCCCTGATGAAGCCTTCCGCCCGGAAAAGCCGTATTACCATACCAGGTTTTGGATTTGCAGGAATATCCGCAGACATAAAGGATTCAGGTGAAAAAGATCTCGCACTCATATATTCGGATGTCCCTGCAGTAACAGCGGCCCTTTTCACGACAAACCGCATAAAAGCAGCACCGGTCAAACTCGCCATATCACGCCTTTCAAGGCAAAAGCATTGCCGGGCAGTCATCATCAACAGCGGCAATGCGAATGCATGCACCGGGAAGCAGGGGATTAAAGCCGCCCGTCGAATGATTACTGAAACAGCAAAAGAGCTCAACATCATACCGGGGCTGGTCCAGGCTTCATCAACCGGCATTATCGGAAGGCAGCTGCCAGTCAAAAAAATAGAGAAGGCCATCCCCGATTTAGTAAGGAATCTTTCACCGCGGTCTCTGGCCAATGCCGCATCAGCAATTATGACAACAGACACTTTCCCCAAAATATCACAGAAAAAACTATCGATCGGGAATAAAACCGGGACAATCGCAGGAATCGCCAAGGGTTCAGGGATGATCTGTCCCAACATGGCAACAATGCTCTGCTATATCTGTACGGATATTGCTGTTACCCATAAAGCGCTCGATTCTGCGCTTCGGAAAGCGGCAGCACTTTCGTTTAACAGACTGGTGGTTGACAATGATATGAGCACCAATGACACAGTCATGGTTCTCTCAAACGGATCACTCGGCAATACACCTTTGACCGCGCGCTCTTCTCACTACAGGAAATTTGAAATCGCTCTCGGTGATGTCATGTATGATCTGTCGAGGATGATAGCCCTGGACGGTGAGGGTGCGACAAAGCTTGTTGAAGTTATCGTCAGAGGCGCCAGGACCGAATCAGACGCGGAAAGAGTAGGGAAAATGATCTCAAACTCGATGCTTGTCAAGACGGCAATTTACGGAAAAGATCCGAACTGGGGCAGGATCATTGCAGCAATAGGAAGTTCGGGAGTAAATGTCAGAGAGGAAAAAATAGATATTTACCTCAACAGGATTAAACTGGCAAGCAGGGGGGTCGGGACCGGCAGGGAATCGGCAGCCGCTAACATCCTCTCAAACAAGAGCGTCGCTATTACAGTCGATTTAAACAGCGGGAACAGGAGTGCGAATGTCCTTACCTGCGATCTGACCGAAGAGTACATTAAAATTAATGCCCATTACAGTACCTGAATGAATTTGCCGTATACAAAAAATGTGATTCAAAAGCTTGACACAAGATCAGCAGTTCTATATTGTAATTTAGATAAGTAATTAATGTATTGAAAAAAGAGGAGAATTACTATGAAAAAAATACTCATCTTCTTCGTTCTTTTCTGTATTCCGTTTACAATCGCTTTTGATGTGAGGGGGGCCGAACCTGAGGAATACATTATCGAGAAAGATGACACCCTGTGGGATATTTCCGATACGCGGTTAGAGGACCCTTTTTTGTGGCCCAAGCTCTGGAATGTAAACCCGGGAATCGATAACCCCGACCTGATATATCCGGGGACCAGAATAATAATCCCGACCAGAGAGGAGTTAATGCAGGTACCATCAGTGCCTCCTACCCCGAAGAGAAAACCGTTTACGTATAAGCCCAGGGTCAAGACAACGGAAGAAAAGTATGTTTTTATCCCCCGGGAAAAAAGAGTCAGCAAATATATCATCGATAGAAGTCTCTACATCTGGAGCGGCTGGATCTCAAAGAAAAATCCGAGCATCGGCAAAGTCATTTATGCACCTAATAACCGGGAACTGGCCGGTAAAGGTGACATAGTGTATTTAGAACTGGAGTCCGGAACAGCCAATCCAAAGGACAGGTTTTATGCAGTCAGAGAGATTAAACTGGTAAGGCATCCTGTCTCCCATGACAAGATCGGATATCAATACAGAATTATGGGAATCATGGAAGTTACTGGTCATGAAAACAACATGATCAAGGCTGTTGTAACAGATTCATTCGAGGACATCCAGAGAGGTGACGGTTTGATAGCCTACACTGAAATGGAACCGCCATTACTGCCAGAAGAAGAGAGGACACCCGCCATCTCCGGTATCATTATAGAGTCACATATGAACAATGTCATATCGGGTGAAGGGGATGTCGTCTTTCTCGATAAAGGGCAAAACGACGGCATTCAGGTGGGCGACGTGTTTTCGGTCTTTGCTGAACCCCCGACCGAAAGAGTTCTCGGCAAGATACAGATAATATCCCTGCAACCGACCACAGCAGGCGCCGTCGTCCTGGTTGGCTTGAATGAAGCGATCATGTTAGAGGCGCACTGGGGAAACAAGTAACAAAGAGATTAAAGCGAATAACTCGCGGAAGAACCTTTTAAAAAGTGTCTTCCGCGATTTTTATTTTAAGCGTCTCTTATCTGCAAGGGAGAATGATTTGGTTTACTGCCGCAAGGTATTAATTCCACGGATCTATCTTTTCGTTTACTCTCCACTTTCCTTTAACGGATTCTATTATGATTGTTTCATCTTCGGTCAATGATTCGGATTTCCCGTTGACCGTTATCGTGTAACTGCCTCTGGCCGCGACTTTCATAAAGCCTACCCCTTCGTCATTAACATACTCCTGCTTCTGATCAAGTATGTCCACGTTGATCTTTGAGAAATCGTATGCAGCTGCAGAGAGAGATTCAAATTTGCCGTTTTTCTTCTTTGACTCTATAAACTTCTGCACTCGTGATATTACCCCTGCCTGTTCCTCTATCACATAAAAATCAGCTAGCGATTTATCAATCATCGGAATATTTTTTTTATGAAATTCAGAACGAACTTCTCGGGAGTCTCGGACGGGACAGAACTGCAGCCTCCTGCCCATAAAAGTATCAAAACAGACGCCGTTAATATTCTTAATACCAGAGTCTGCCTGGATAAGCCATTGATGTTTGAATTCATTTTTCCATCCTCCTCTTATTATTTATTTTTGAATCAATATCCGGTAATGCAATAAGGATTCCAGGAGACCTATTGAAAATGACGAGCAAAATCAGGGGAGTATATGGAAAGAAAAGAACCGATACCGGGACAAGGCAATATAAAGTAACATCCGGCAAGAGGTGTTACCATAATCCACTGTCGATTAAAATGCGAGCAGACGCAGCGCTCTATGAAGGAACCGATGGATCAAGCCGGTATTGCGGCTCTGTCAATTGATCATTATTTATCTTCACCGATTACCGTTCAAAACCAAGGGACAGACAGTGGTCTCGCATGCCAAAAAAAAATGCAGAGCCAATGGCGGCTCTGCATTTTGAGCTTTTGATTGTAGAATTCTTTTATGTGCTGACGAGCGCCTTGAGGGCCTTCAGCCTGCTGGGGTGTTTTAGTTTTCTCAGGGCCTTAGCCTCAATCTGCCTCACCCGCTCCCGTGTGATGGTGAGGTGTCTTCCCACCTCTTCAAGCGTATGGTCCCTGTCTGCACCGATACCGAATCTCATCCTTATCACTTTTTCCTCTTTCGGCGTCAATGTGCCGAGGACCTTCTTGATATATCCCGAGATCTCTTTGTCTTCAGCATCATTATAGGGTGAAGGACTGTTCTTGTCGCCGATAAAATCTTCAAGTTCAGTGTCTTCATCACCAACCGGTGTCTGCAATGCTATCGGGTCCTGGATCGCCCTGAACACTTCCTCGACTTTTCTTGTCGGAACGGAAAGCTTTTTCGCTATCTCTTCATCGGACGGCTCCCTGCCGAGTTCCTGCGTGAGCTCACGCGAAGCCTTGGTGACCCTGTTATAAAACTCCATCATATGCACAGGCACCCTGATCGTCTTTGTCTGATCAATAAGAGCCCTCGTTATCGCCTGTCGTATCCACCATGTGGCATAGGTGCTGAATTTGAATCCCTTTTCATACTTGAACTTGTCAACAGCCTTCATCAAACCAATATTGCCTTCCTGGATAAGGTCAAGAAGCGGCAGCCCCCTGCCCACATAATTTTTGGCAATATTCACGACCAGTCTGAGATTTCGCGTGATCAGCTCGTTTTTGGCCTCAAGAACAAATGCCTGAACCCTGCTGATTCTCTCCCACATGAGCATTAAGTTCTCTACCTTTGTCCCAACCTCCGCTTCGACCTTCTTAAAAATTGTCTGTGTACGGTCTGCCAGCTCCTCCATTTCAGCAAGTATCGCTGCCCGCACCCTCTTTTTGCTCTTTTCATTCTTTATGAGCCCCTTCAGGGACTTCAGCGAGCCGCCGTAATGATCAAGTTCTTCATTGAAATCGTTAATGATTTCTATCATGGTTTCGAGCCTTTGCAATGTCCAGTCCAGAATCAGCGCCTTCCGCTCATCCTCTTCCATCTCCTGTTCAGCTTCTTCACTCAGGAACTCCTTTTCAATCCGTCTGGTTAATGAAAGAGGCTTGATTATCTTTGAAATGATTTCCTTGCCCTCTTCCAGTTTCTTCGCGAGTTCAACTTCTTCATCTTTGGTAAGGATCGAGATATCACCCATGGAATGAAAGTATGCCTGGACAAGGTCTTCTGTCTTTTCGTATTCCGGCGTCTCTGCCTCTTCCAGGGGAGGCGCTTCATCAGAGTCAACAATACGGACCCCCATATCACTGAGAAGATCCATTAACTCTTCTATTTCATCAGGCGTAAAAAACTCGGAAGGAAGGGCATCATTTATTTCATCATAGGTAAGAACGCCCCTTCTTTTTCCTACCTCAATGAGCTCATCAAAGACATCTTTTTCTTTCATAATCTCTCCTTCTAAAACCTAACTTCAGAGTATAACATAAAATATTGTTAAATTCTACTAATAGAGTCAATACTGCCGGAAAGAGGGGAAAGCGGGGAAATTCAGCCTAACCATTTCAGCTTACCCGGACGCTTGGCCAGCAGACCGGGGATGAAACAGATAATATCATGCCCGGGAAGATGCGGCTTTCATAAAATATTTTACGAGCTTGCTGTAGGTCTTTTTCAGGTGCTCCGGCATGACCCTCGTTTCAGCAATGATCGGCATGCTGTCCGTGTCCCCGGTCCAGCGGGGAACAATATGCAGGTGCATATGGGACTCCATACCGGCGCCTGCCACCTTCCCGAAATTAAGGCCGATATTAAATCCGTCAGGATGAAAAGCCTCTTTTAAGCGGTCAACGGACATATTGACGGTTTTAATAAATTCAAACAGGACATCATCAGTCAGCCCGTCAAAAGACGATGTATGGAAGTAGGGAACAACCATGAGATGGCCATTGTTGTATGGGTACTTATTCATCAGCACGAAACAGTGCTTCCCCCGATGCAGAATCAGATTTTTTTTATCTTCAGCGCTCGTTTTCTTCTTTCCCTTCGAAATATCACAGAAAAGACAGCTCCTGAGCTTCTTGTCATCAAGAATATAGTCCATTCTCCAAGGCGCCCACAATCTCTTCATAATACCTCCAAAAAAGTCGGTAATCAGTACTCGGTAGTCATTAAGACCAGGTCAATCGTTACCAAAAACCGATTACTGTCTACTGACTACTGTCTTTCAGTTTTGCCAGAACTTTCTGTACATCATCCCATGTCAGCCATTTATCTTTTGGGTTTCTCAATAAATATGCGGGATGAAATGTCGGCATTACCGGGATATCACGGTGGTGGAAGAACGTACCGCGAAGTCTGCTGATCGGGACCTTCGTGTTCAGCAGGGCCTGCGACGATACCCTGCCAAGCGTAATAATCACCTTCGGCCTGATTATCTCTATCTGTCGCTCAACAAAAGGCATGCATGCTGAAATTTCATCATCTTCCGGGTCCCTGTTATTGGGGGGCCTGCATTTTACGATATTGGCTATGTAAACCCCCTCCCGCGTCATGCCCATTTTTTCTATCAGACTGGTCAAAAGCTTGCCGGCACTGCCGACAAAAGGTCTTGCCTGAATGTCCTCATCCCTGCCCGGCCCCTCTCCGATAAACATGAGCTCTGCTTCAGCAAACCCTTCACCAAACACGATGTTTTTACGGTTCCTTGATAATGTGCATCGTGTGCAGTCGCCAATTTCTTCCCTCAGCCGAATGAGCGCTTCATCCCTTCCCTGAACAGAAACTCCTGTCACTCCCGGTCCTGGAATTTCAGCGTTCTGCCCCCCTGTCCGGTTTTTTCTCCGCAACAGACCCATCGCATGTTCTCTTCTGACCGGAAGATAACTGAAGCCGAGCTCCTGATAAAACGCCATCGCCTTTTTCAGTTCACGTATAATTTCAGATTTATTCATGGGGCACTTCGATCCAATCATTGCAGACATGGGTGACCGTGGAAGAATTTCTATACGACACCATTAAAAATAAGTTAAGAGTCAAAAGTATAGAATCAAGACAAAAAAAACGGCATAACTGCCCAGATGTAAAACTGTAATATGTTGTTTGTCGATTATAGAAATTCTGGAACAGGCAGCCATGGCGTCTTCCATATCTTAAATCATTTATCGGATATTTGATGAGTAATAAGATGTTCATTTGTCTTTTCATTCTCCCCACTTCAGCTTTGTTCTTAATATCTTGAAGTAATCTCTGTCATGAAGCACGAGAAACCTGGCCTTGTAATCCGCCTTCTGAATTCTCACCCTGTCCATGACCTTTAACGGGTATCCCTCCTGCCCGTCAAGGGTGAGATACACGTCTTCTCCGGTTTTAATTACAGCCTCTATTTCAAATGTGTCCGGCAGTACAATCGGTCTGCTCGTCAGGGTATGCGGGCATATTGGCGCCATGAGAAATGTTTCGAGCGTCGGATAGAGAATAGGGCCTCCAGCAGAAAGCGAATGCGCCGTTGACCCGGTCGGGGTGGAGACAATCAGCCCGTCAATTCTGAACGTCGTTACATTCTGGTTGTTAATATTGATGTCAACATCAAACATTCTCGCAAGCGCACTTTTGTTTAAGACCACATCATTCAGTGCGTTATGACTGACAAGCTTCTTTTTCCCCCGATAAACCGTGGCAAGCAGCATAATTCTTTCTTCGAAGCAGCACTCTTCTGAAAAAATCATATCGATTTTATCTTTGACTTCATCCCTGCTCAGCTCGGTTATGAACCCCAAACCTCCGAGATTTACGCCGATAATCGGGACTCCCCGGTCTCCCACGAGCCTTGCCACGCTGAGGAGGGTGCCGTCTCCGCCAAAGACCACTATAGTGTCCGCCATTGATGGAATATCTTTCCGTGCAACTCCCTTGATCTTCAGGACCGAGGCAACGTCATCCTCAACATAATATTTGCACTTTCTCCCCTTCAAGAGGCGAATGAATTCTTTTACATCATGGGCTGCCTTTGGTTCGCCTTTTTTTGCAAAGATGCCTATCTTTTTCATAATTCCATGCCTTTTATCTCTATGTCCCGTACGTTATAATCCCGGTGGAAGATGCTAACCTTAATAACGTCATCAGTAATATAATCCTGCGCCCGTTCAGCCCATTCTATAACTGCAACGCCGTCGGTCCCGAGATACTCCTGCAGCCCGAGTTCGGAAACTTCATCATTCGACAGTCTGTAAAGGTCTATATGGTAAAACGGTACAGGGGAATCATATTCTGCAATAATTGTAAAACTTGCACTCGTAATATCACGTTCATGAATGCCAAAGGCGGTTGCGATGCCCTTTACCATTGTCGTCTTGCCTGCCCCCAGATCGCCGAAAAGGCAGATAACGTCTCCTGCTTTCAGTCTTTCCCCAATGCGCCGGCCGATTTCCCTTGTTTCAGAATCACTGTTACTTTGAAGCTTCATCTGTCATGGCTCGAACCATATCAGCCTTACCCACAATGCCGGCAACAACACCATCCCTCAGGACCGGAAGCAGATGAATATGCTGTTCAGCCATTATTGTCGCTATTTCATCCAGCGATGTCTCCTCATTGATTGAAACAACGTCTTTCGTGCATATTTCGTCGACTGTCGTGGCCACAATCTTTTTTATCTCATTTTCCATCCGGTCTGAACCAAGGAGAATAAAAGCGTCAAAAAGCCTGATCACGGTCGGGATATGCAGACGTTTGTTCTTCCGGATAAGATCATTTTCTGTCACAATGCCTTTCAGTCTCTTTTTTTCGTCAACAACCGGGACCCCGCTGATTTTATTGTCTATGAGTATCCTGGCAAGGGCGTCTATCGTTGCACCCGGTTCTACGGTAATCACCTCTTTTGTCATAATGTCTTTCGCCTTTAACATCCTACCTCCAGAAAATCAAATTATTCAAACGGCTTTACCCGTTCGAACGGTCTCCTATTCTACCACATTATAATAAACCCGCCCTGCCTTCCGGCACAATCCCCCGAATATCTGTAAGAGTGATATTTTCCCGGGTTACAGAACGTACATTCGCTGCTTTGCCAGATATTTTCCTCCGGTACGTTCATCAAAAGCGCCTGAATTTTATTTGCAGACGCAATATCAATATAATGTTTCTCTCCTTCTTTATGATAATAAGATCCTTCTCCTGTGGCGCGCACCACCCGTTCCTTAACTTCCTGACCCACTTCGTAGCTGCACTGCCTGATGCTCGGGCCTATTGCAATGGATACATTCTGCGGAATGCAGTCAAACCTTTCTCGCATGACCAGGATCGTATTTTTCAGAATCTGCTGCGCAGTCCCCCGCCATCCGGCGTGAACAGCTCCGATGACTTTCATGACCGGATCATACAATAGTACAGGAACACAATCAGCTACAAGGACGCCAATGAGAACCTGCTTGTCCCCGGTAACCACCGCATCAGCAACGACCGGCTGAAGGTCAGATTCAAGTATATGTACTTTACCGGTATGCTTCTGGATTGGCAGATAAACCTTTTCCTTCGATATGTTGATCGCGTTAGAAACAGCCTTTACCTTCTCAGCATTATCGCCCAGAATCTTAGTCGTAAAAAATGCTTTGATTTCCGGGGAAGAAAACCCCGAAGGTTCGATAAGGTTATTCATTGTTTCAGTAATCTGAACACCGACGGAATCCCCCTGATAATGTCCGATGCAATAAGAGAGTGCTGCCCTTTTTCCCCTGCGACCGCATCTCCCGCAAGTCCATGCATATAAACCCCCAGGACAGAAGCTTCAAGAGGGTCCATCCTCTGCGCAAGAAAGGCTGAAATCATCCCTGTCAAAACATCCCCTGTCCCTGCGGTTGCCATTCCCGGGTTGCCGCTTGAGTTTATGAAAGCTTTTCCGTCCGGAGACGCAGTGACCGTTGGAGCGCCTTTCAGCACGAGGTATGTTTTCGTTTTTTTTGCAAATGATATCGCAGTTTCAATTCTGTCAGCCTCTATCTCCTCCCGCAGGTGAATTTGTGCCGCTTCCCCTGATCCCTGACCCTTGATCCCTGACCTCTGCAGCAATCTTCCCATCTCACCGGTATGAGGGGTTAATATGAGCGGGGCCCTGCTCTTTTTCAATATGCCGGTCTTGCCTGCCAGCGCATTTAACCCGTCAGCATCGATGACCACTGGTACGCCGGATTCAGCAACGAGCAGCCGGACAAGGCGCGGAATTTCATCATGAACGGAAAGACCGGGGCCTATTGCGAGAACACTCCCTCTTTTCCCCAGAAAATCCAGAATGGTATCCGCAGCAGTATAAGAAACTGTGCCCCTTCCTGTATCAGCCAGGGGCAGAATCATTTCCTCTGTAACCCGCGACTGAAATGCACTGACAAGAGATTCCGGAATGCCAATGGTTACCATCCCTGCGCCTGCCTTTAAACATGCACGGGCAGCCATCAACGCAGCGCCTGTTTTCCCCCTTGAACCAGCAACGAAAAGCACGTGGCCATAGGACCCCTTATGAGAGTATCGCGCTCTCGGGGGCAGCAATGCAACTGCATCCGGTTTGTGAACCAGACTGACCTGTATTTTCTCTGAATCAAGGAGCCGCGCCAAAAACCCGATATCTTCCACGAAAAGTCGTCCCGCAGAGGCTGCTCCAGGAAAGAGAAAATGTCCGCGCTTCGGCAGGCCGAATGTGACCGTGAGATTTGCCCTGACAGCACACCCCATTACCTGACCTGAATCAGAAGAGATACCGGAGGGGATATCGACGGCAATGACCGGGCAGCCCAGATCATTGACCTTATTGATTACGTCCGAAAGGGGCTTTCGTACTTCATCCTGCAGTCCCGTCCCCAGAAGTGCATCGACAATCAATGAGTTTGGAGTCATGAGTTTGGAGTCAAGGGGAATGAATTCATTCATAGAGTGAATGTTCACTCCAAATTTCTTTGCAGCATCGTAATTTGTCTTTGCATCGCCTTTTAACTTTTCAGGTCTTACAGCGTAAACCTCAACCTCTCTTCCCTGATTATGCAATTCCCTGGCAATAACAAACCCGTCACCACCGTTATTGCCGCTGCCGCACAGGACCATGACTTTCCCGGCCGGGTAGAGTTCATTCATCCTGGAAACGACCGATAACCCTGCCCTTTCCATAAGCACAATTCCGGCAATGCCGAGTTTCCCGATAGTAACACGGTCAATGTCCTGCATCTGCTGTGCTGTTGCCACTTTAAGCATAAAATTTCTTTCTTTCTATTCTCATTAATCTGTCACTGACCACAAAGTACCCCACCTTCGTTCCCCCCGGCAAAGGGGATAGGGAGGAGTTATTGACCAGTATAAAATACACAGTGTTATTTATCAATTTCATTTTTGGCATCTCCGCTTACATGATATGAATCATAAAAAATATTCCCCCTCTATGAATAGAATAAAGCATGAAACCTTCAGGTATTGAGACAGGCACGGTGTTGAGCACAGATGGAGCATGGGCAACGGTTATCACGAACAAAAACAGTGCGTGCAGGGAGTGCGGCAAGGCACAGGCCGGAATATGTGGGAAACAGGGTGCCGGGATTATTATGAGAGTCAGAAACGTTCCCGGTGCAAAAACCGGCAATACCGTGGTCCTTGAACTTGGGAAATCAACCCATGCAGCTGCATATTTCTTTGCATTCATTCTTCCGGTTCTTGCACTGTTTCTATTTGCATACCTTGGCCATCTGGCGTCGGACCACATCGGAATCAGAGGGATTGATGCTGCGTCCGGCCTGGGAGGTTTCCTTGTTGCCCTCCTCTATTCTCTCCATAAAATCCATAAGCTTGACAAGGCATCTCATCTCTCTATCTCCAAAATAATCAGTGATCCACATGACATCGCATTGAGTGCGTGTGCGGAAGAGTCGGATTATCTGGATGCATTCAGCAAAGAGTAACCCATGTTGAGGTTGAACCTCTAACCCATGTCGAGGTCGAACCTCCAGAAACGGAGGTTCGACCTCTGCATAATCCTGCCAATTCCGGAACAGGACTCAATGTCTGCGTAAAGATATATGAGTAATCTGGAAGAAAGAACCGGTCTTGTATCAGCAGGTCAGATGCAGCGCTGCAGCAACCTTTGTCGCTAATGGTAGTTCATTATACAGTCTTACCGCTGTCCGGGTGTCTTTCACATGGACTTTAATACCGTTCG
>Ga0111163_1016_pt1 | contig 15620 bp, 12 predicted proteins | sample DeeMarSeWOR28_12_FD_80262 | JGI IMG/M metagenome (GOLD analysis project Ga0111163, IMG submission 80262) | Nitrospira bacterium SG8_35_4 | reverse complement strand
AAAGTGATTGAAATCCTCAGCGACGGATGGAAAGAGATGCAGAAGGTGCAACAGGCGGATTTTGAGTCTGTGACCCCAGGGTAGTGAGAGGAGAATGGAGTGCATATAAGACGATGGAGAAGGGTGATACGTAAGGTGAACAGAGATTGATTTTGATTAAGAGAGATACTTCACATGAATGATCCCTTAATATCACTTATTATTCGCTGTTGTAATGAGCAGGAGCATATTGGCCGGCTGCTATCCGGTATTTTTGAACAGACTGTCAAGAGCATAGAAGTAATTATAGTAGATTCCGGTTCAACAGACGATACGCTGTCAATTGCCTCATGTTATCCTGTTGTAATTCACAAGATCCGGGCTGAAGAATTTTCCTTTGGACACGCATTGAATACCGGATGTAAGGCTGCGCGGGGTGAGATTCTTGTATTTGCCAGCGCTCATGTTTATCCGACGCACCGGCGCTGGCTGGAATATCTGGTCGCGCCCTTCAGCGATCCGAAAGTCGCAATGACATACGGGAAGCAACGCGGGAATGAATTGAATAAATTTTCAGAGCATCAAATTTTCTCAAAATGGTTTCCCGAGCATTCAGTGTCAGTTCAGCGAACGCCCTTTTGTAATAATGCAAACGCTGCAATCCTAAGATCTCTCTGGGAGCAGATACCCTATGATGAAGGATTAACCGGGCTTGAGGATATTGACTGGGCAAAGCGTATGATAGCAAGGGGGTATTATTTAGCCTATGTTGCCGAGGCAGACGTCATTCACGTACACAATGAAAAATATTCCGGAGCCTTTAACCGCTACTATCGTGAATCAATTGTTTTTTATCAACTCTTCCCGGAGCAGAAATTTAGAATGAAAGATTTTTTATGGCTCTGTTTTATTAATACGATGAACGACTATATTCATGCACTGCGTGTCCATAAGCTGCTCGGTAACCTGGTAAGCATTCCGGTCTTCAGGTTAATGCAATTCTGGGGAACGTACAAGGGATATGTGCAGAGGGACCCTATAAGCTCAGTGCTCAGGCAGAGGTTCTATTATCCCAACGGGCTTTCTCAGTCCGCGGCCAACGAGAATAGAGCGGGCACCTCAGAGACGGACTATATTGATTATATGAACATAGTGAAGAATGAAAAAATTGAACACCCTCATTGATATATCAGTACCTCTGGATTCAACTTTGCCTACATGGCCAGGAAGTGAAGGCATGAAGGTTGAACGGCTGTCCTGTTTTGAAAACGGAAATGACGTCAATGTATCCAGACTGACATGTGATGTGCATACCGGGACGCATATTGAAGCATCCCTTCACTTCCTGCCGGACGGAGAAAGTGTAAACCAGATTCCTCTGGATATATTGATAGGAGAGGCTTACGTAGCATATTTTCCGGATGCAGAAATAATTACACCGGATGATCTTGATGGCCTTAATATTCCTCCTGACGTGGAAAGACTTTTACTCAAGACGGGGAACTCGAGGTTATGGGAAGAAAGTGGTCACACATTTCGACATGATTTTGCGGCCCTCAATTCTGATGCTGCTGATTGGATCGTAAAAAGAGACATTAAACTTATCGGAGTTGACTATCTTTCAGTTGAATTATACGGGAATAGGGATTCACATAATCACATAACATTTTTGAGAGGTGGAGTAGTCATACTTGAAGGTCTTAATCTTTCCCTGGTTGAGCCGGGCGTATATGAATTGATCTGTCTGCCCATAAATCTCGTCGGTGCGGAAGGTGCTCCTGCAAGAGCAGTTTTGAGAACGGGAAACAGATCCTATTGAGGTGCTGATATTATAAAAAATACAAGGAAGCCCAGAATTGCAGCGTTGGTTCCCATGAGAGATAAGAGTGAACGTGTGCCCGGCAAAAATTATCGTCTTCTCGGAGACAGGCCGCTCTATCATCATATCATTGAGACCCTGCTTGAATGTCCCTCTATAACTGAAATATGTATCAATACTGACAGTCCATTTATTCTCAGGGACGCTCCCATTCACTTTCCCGTTACGTTACTTAAGCGTCCTGAGCATCTGTGTTCGGGCCTTGAACCGATGAATAATATCCTCCTTTACGATGTAGAGCATATAGAGGCTGACTTATATCTGCAAACACACAGTACCAATCCGCTTCTTACAGCAGAAACCATCTCAAATGCTATTGAGGTGTTCCTGCAGTCCGGAGAACATGATTCATTATTCGGAGTGACCCGTCTGCAGACACGTCTTTATAATGTTCAGGGTGATCCTGTTAATCATAACCCTGAAGAATTATTAAGGACACAGGATCTCCCACCGGTATTTGAGGAGAACTCAACACTGTATATATTTTCAAAAAAGATTCTGAAAGAGCGCGGAAACCGCATCGGCTACAATCCCATACTGTTTGAAGTTAGCCGGGAGGAAGCAGTAGATATCGATGAAGAAACAGATTTTATAGTGGCGGAGTTTTTTTATACGCAATTCAGGAAGGAGAGTCTAAGGCGATGAAATTTAAAGTGCTTATAACCGCACCGTACATGCAGCCGGTAATTCAGGATTACATGCATGTTTTTATCGAAAATGAGATTGAAATTGTTGCTCCACTGGTCAGGGAGCGTCTCAGCGAGAAAGAGCTTCTCGGACTAATCAGTGATATCGATGGAGTAATCGCAGGTGATGATCAATTTACCTCAGAGGTTTTACGGTCCGCGCCCAAACTGAAAGTCCTTTCAAAGTGGGGTACGGGCATAGATTCATTTGATCAGGCAGCAGCTCAAGAATTGGGTATTGCCATTCGCAATACTCCCGGTGCCTTCAATGAGCCCGTGGCTGACCAGGTGTTGGGATATATGCTTTCTTTTGCCCGTCGTATTCAGTGGATAGATCAAAGAATGAAGAGTGGTGAATGGAAAAAATTAACCTGCTTTTCATTAAGTAACCGAACACTGGGTGTTATAGGTGTAGGCAATACGGGGAAAGCAGTTATCAGGCGTGCAAAGGCATTTCAAATGCGGTTACTTGGAAATGACATTGCAGAAATGCCTTCGGAATTTATCGCGGAAACAGGTATCCATATGGTAGATAAAGAGACATTGCTTCGTGAAAGTGATTTTGTCAGTCTGAACTGTGACCTGAATCCTACAAGTTACCATATTATGACAAGAGAAGAATTTTCACTCATGAAACCGGATGCATATTTCATTAATGCAGCGAGAGGCCCTCTCGTTGATGAGCCTGCTGTAATTGAAGCCCTGCAAAACAAATTGATAGCAGGGGCGGCGCTGGATGTATTTGAAGACGAACCGCTGCCCCTGGAAAGTCCTTTGCGCTCAATGTCCAATGTCCTCCTCTCTCCTCATAACGCTAACAGCAGCGAGGAACACTGGAAGAGAATTCATAGGTCAACAATAGCGAACCTGCTGGAAGAACTAAAAAAAGAAGAAATTACGGTAACACATTAAGAGGTTTAGCTGCGATGCAATCAGTCATTGTAACAGGTGCTGCAGGAGGAATCGGAAAGGCGGTATGCGAAATATTCCGGAGAGAAGGATATAAGGTTATTGGTGTGGACAGTCGGGAAACAGCCGGTCTTGATTATGAAGTCATTCAATTTGATATAAGCAGGCTCCGTAATGAGGATTCTGATTGCAGTGAATTCTGTGCAAAATTGGAACGTCGTGCTGAAGGACGGTTGGATGTCCTGGTCAACAATGCTGCGGTCCAGATTGTTAAATCTGTAGAAAACATAACCACAGCCGACTGGGATGTTACGCTTGATACAAACCTCCTGGCTCCTTTCCGGCTTACACAGAGGTTTCTGCCATTGCTGCGTGCGGCACGAGGAAATGTTGTAAATGTTTCAAGTATTCATGCGGCACTCACCAAAAAAGAATTTACAGCTTATTCCACAAGCAAGGGCGCCCTTGTCTCACTGACTCGTGCACTCGCTTTGGAACTCGCGCCCGATGTTCGGGTGAATGCAGTTCTTCCGGCAGCGACTGATACACAGATGCTGCGCGATGGATTTAAAGATAATCCGGATGGCCTGAGGGAGCTGGGGTCTTATCATCCGTTGGGACGAATTGCCAATCAGGATGAAGTAGCTCAGGCTGTTTACTTCCTGGCAAGTCGTGAAGCCAGTTTTATAACTGGGTCAATTATGAATGTGGACGGAGGAATAGGAGCGTGTTTGAATGATCCGGTTACGTGACACACATACAAAGGAAGAATTTGAAAGAATAGAGCAAGTGACACAAGATGTTGAAGGAAGAATTGCCCCGGAAGAGGCGAGGCTGCTCTATCTGCTCGCAAGAGACGGCGAAGGCCAGGGCTCGATCGTAGAGATAGGTAGCTATCAGGGATATTCAACAATATGGCTTGCTTCAGGCTCGAAAAAAGGCGGAAGAGAACAGGTTTACGCCATTGATCCCCACAACATGGAAGATCATGGTTATAACGAGCGTATATTTAAACACAATATAAAGGAGGCGGCAATCGAAGATTATGTAGTTCCCGTAGTCGCTACCTCTGCAGAGGCTGAAGAAAAATGGAATAAGCCGATAAGACTTCTTTTTATTGACGGAGCGCATGATTATGAGAATGCCAGAAACGATTTTACTTTATGGGAACGTCACTTAATACCATATGGAATTGTTGCCTGTCATGATTACCTCAGTATGTCATGTCCCGGGGTAACCAGGGTTGTGAAGGAATGTATTTTTGATTCTGATCAGTATTCAGTTATAGGATGTGTGAATACTGTCCTCTATGCAAGGAAAGTAGAGTGTTTGACTCCTCTTGAAAGAATAAATAAAGAGAGTTTCTTGATGAATTTATTATCAAGACAGGCTGCGGAGAATAATTATCAGAGGGCTGAACATCTGATTCATGCCGGGTTGTATGATGAGGCAGAGCCTTTGCTTGATGAAAGTGAAAAGATCATTGATAAATTCTTTTCGCAGAAGTACAGAATCATACGGCTTAATGGTATAGCAGGGAATTTTAAAAAGGTAGGGAAATATCACAAGGCAGAGAGAATATACAAGGAGGTTCTTGCGTTTGATAACGTACCGTTTCTGGAGAAATACAGTGCGTTTCTAAATCTGGGAAATATATATTACACCCGCAAAAATTATGACGGTGCGATAGCAGAATATAAAAAAGCCCTGAATATAGAAAGGATAACAGACGGAAAGAAAACCATTCTGATTCTGGGAATCGGACTCTGCTATTCAGAGCAGGGGAGGGATAACGATGCAGAATCAGAATATAAAAAAGCCCTCTCCTTTAAAAATATTTCAATTACAGCAAGGCAAAAATTATTAATGAGACTGGGAAATCTATTCTTTGCAGGGGGAAGGCATGAAGAGGCGCTACAGGTGTTTATGGATGCGCTGTCATCAGGGGAGGTCCAGGATCAGGACAGGTTTCATCTGCTCTTTGGGTTGGGCAGATCCTATTCTGCCATGAAGAGGTATCCAGAGGCAGAGGAAAAATATACAGAGGCTTTATATATAGATACCATGTCTGCTGAAAATAAAGTGAACGCAGTCCTTGAGTTCGGAAAGTGCTACGCTGATCAGGGAAGAAAAGATGAGGAAGAAAGTCTGTATCGTAAGGCGCTGACCTATGAAGGCTTTTCTAATATATTGAGATTCAGACTGTTATGCAGGCTTGGAAACATAGTGCTTCAGAGGGGTTTGCACGCAGAGGCGGAACAAAAGTTTACCGAGGCATTGTCCCTTGAAAATATTCCTGACATTGACAGATATCATGCACTGATAGGGCTTGGCAAATGCCTGCATATCCTCAAGCAATATATTCATGCAGAAACACATTACAGAGAGGCATTATCGTATGACGATATTTCTGATACATCCAGACTGGATGCAGCCACGTTACTGATAGATTGCTGTTTTGAACAGGAAAATTTCAGAGAGGTGAATTTTCTTTGTAAAGAGATATTGTCCTTTGACGGGATCAGTGAAGAGCAGAAGAACATGGTTATAGAAAGTGTTAAAGAGAGAGTTGATTTGATGTCAGCACACTATGGAGGTGCCAATGTATAGACAGCCTCTCCTTTCAATCATTGTACCGGCGTATAACGCCGAAGAGACCTTGAAGAAGACGCTGCTTTCGGTAGCGGCGCAAATGGAACACTATCCTGAATGTGAAGTGCTGGTTATCGATGACGGGAGTAAAGACAAAACCCCCCAGATTATTTCTCAATTCGAGCAGTGGGACGGGCGCTACAAAGGAATAAGGCAGGAAAACAGGGGGGTGTCAGCTGCAAGGAATAGGGGAATACAGGCATCCCAGGGAGATTATATCGCTTTTCTGGATGCAGACGATCTCTTTTTGGACGGATGTATTGACAGGCGGATGAAGGTGTTCATGGATGAGGACACTTCTGATATGCTCGGTGTTTTCTGTCCTGCTGTGCTCATCGATTCAGATGGAAATAACCTGCACTCAAGGCTGCAATTTGATTATAATCTTCCCCGTGACCGGTTATATTTTAATGCTATGCCGGAATCGGTCTTTAATCCATCCTGTGTGATTTTAAAAAAAAGCGAATTGTTGAAGTCCGGGGGGTTCGATGAGACGATAACCCCTGCAGAAGACTATGATCTCTGGCATAGATTAATGAGATCCGGAGGCTATTTCAAAAAAGTCGGTAACTGTTCGATAGGCTGGAGACAGCACTCTCAAAGTGCTGCTCATTCAAAAATCTTGGAACACTATAAGCAATGCAAGATAGTAACAATGAGGGTATTCTCGCAGTCAGTAAATGCCTGTGCAGAAGAGTACAGTAGAGGTTTTGGCGAGTCCCTCTACTACGTGACTATAACATCACGGGCATTCAGTTCTTCGATTATGGCTGTAGTTACCGGTCAATATGATGCAGCCCTCGAAATATCTGCCGACCTAAAAAAGAGACTGCTTGAACAGATAGTGCCTGAAAGATTAGAGGAGATGATCAGGTTTAATGCATTACGGGCGCTTTCTCAGCCTGAAGACAGGTGGCACCTTACAGTTTGGCCTGAAATCAAGAGTGATGTAATGCGTTTCATCACAGACTTGAACAATCGACTCGGTGGTGATTGCAACAGTCTGATGGAATTGAAATACATTCTCGAAAATTACAGGACAGAAACGTTTCAATTGCGTGCTGCAAAACTATGATTTTTGGAGAACCATGAAATGGAAGCAATAGCACCCTATCAAAAAAGCGGCATAGAGAAATTAATGGAATTTGTTCATGATGGGGCCAGGGACATACTGGAGATAGGGAGTGATCTCGATTGTTGTGTGCTGCGCAGCCTTAGTGAACTATTTCACGGCACCGTTGCAGGCCTTAACCCGGACCCTCATTTCCCGAAAAAAGGGAACAGGGACGCTGCATCGCCGTTTAGTGCTCTCCGGTCAGATGGGTGTGATCTTCCCTTTAAAGATAATTCCTTTGATGCTATTTTGTCCGTCGCAACACTGGAGCATGTAAACAATCTCGAGAAATTCATGAACGAGTGCTATCGTGTATTGCGACCCGGGGGTCTTTTCTACACGAAATTCAGCCCCATATGGGCCTGTGCTATAGGGCATCACGTATACGCAGTTGCAGACCATAAGGAAGCACGATTCTGGAAACCGGGCAAGAATCCTCTGCCTGATTTTTCACATCTCATCTGGAGCCCCGAAGAAATGAGGACTTTTCTTCACAGCGGACCCTGTGATGAACGGTTGATAGAGCCCATTATATCGTGGGTCTATGAAAGCAGGGACATTAACAGGTGTTTTCTTGAAGAATACATACGTGTGTTTAAGAGTTCACCGCTCAAACAACTGGTATTAAACTTGATTACCCTGTACCAGCCGTCAGAAGAGATTCTTGCACAGCTGGAGGCACGGCACGGGAGAGGTCACGATTTCAGTTGTCAGGGCATCGAGGCTGTTTTTGTACGGCCCGGATCAGTGATCGAACTTAACAGACAGGGAGAGAGTCTGTTCAGGGACGGGAAGACCTGGGAGGCGTTTAATGTTTTTGCGGAGGTCATTGAGATGGATCCCGGTTTTTCACAGGCATATAACAATATGGGTGTTATCTACTGGGAAACCGGGGAAACGCGCAAGGCAGTGAACTGTTTTAAAAAGGCATTGGAGATTAACCGGAATGACCGGTATGCGGTCATGAACTACTCCCGCGTAACAGCTGTCCTTGGCGGTGTGGATGAAGCGAAAGAGGTTTTATCTGTATATCTGCATAAAAATCCTGATGACGAAGAAACCTCCCGATTATTAAAGCATATTGATGAGATCAATTATAGGGAAGAAGCGGTGAGTCATGGCCATGATGGATAAGATAGAGATATTGTCACTGGATTTAATGGACGAATACAGGAACCTTGTGGACATGGTATATGATCTGAGCAATAAGCTTGGTATCATGCTCGGCTGGCATTATATCCTCGATATTGTCTGGATCGTTCTCAATATCAGCGGGCTGCCGAAGGGCAGTGTCGTGCTGGATGCGGGAGCCGGTAACGGCCTGCTTCAGTGTGTATTGGCAGGTCTGGGATACAGGGTCATCTCAGCTGACTTTACTCCGAGAACTCCTCCCACGGGAATCAGAAACAACTGGAACACTATAGAAGTAGATGACGGCGATTCATTTGATAACGAGTATATCAGGCAGCTTATGAAGGCCTTTCCAGCATCATATGACCCCGAGATGAACAGGAGCACCAATAACCGCATGAATGCGGGGGCATTTGAGAGGATTATACAGGGCACGGACAGGGTCATTGTTTATTACCGGACTGACTTTACAAATATGAAATTGATCAGGGACAACTCTGTTGACTGTGTTGTGTCCCTGTCGGCCCTGGAACATAATGACCCAGGTTCAATAAAAAATGCCGTAAAGGAATTTAAAAGAGTATTAAAGCCCGGACACAAAATGCTGATTACTATGAGTGCTGCGGAGGATAATGATTGGTTCCATGAGGAGTCAAAGGGCTGGTGTTTTACGGAATCGTCATTGGCGGGATTTTTCGATCTCTACAACTATCATTCAAATTATCATAATTATTCTGAACTGTTTAACAAACTGAAGACAGGGAAGAGAATGCGTGAAAATCTTGCGCCCGTTTATTTTAAATCAGGTGATAACGGGATGCCCTGGGGGACGTGGGACCCGAAATATCAGCCTGTTGGAATTCTGAAGCATAATAGTGATTCCTTCAGTAAGACAGGTATGGTCAGGAAATGTAACAGTCTGTTTGATATCTTTACATCTGATTCACGATTTTTACATCAGATATTCATTGATGTGAACAACAGCTGTAATCTGGATTGTATTATGTGTTCCAGAGACAACACAAGGGAGCCGGCTAAAAATATGACTGCTGATGAGTTCAGGGTTATAGCTGACAAATGTTTCAGAAATACGATGAATTTACAGATATCATGTGCATGGGAGGCCTCTCTATCCCAGCACACTCCTGAAATCCTGTGCCTCCTTCCTGAATATGATATACCCAATACGTCGCTGCTGACCAACGGCAACTACATGACTGATGATTTAGTACAGGCGATATTCAGGTCTGGACTGAACAAACTTCTCTTTTCTCTCGAAGAAACCGACCCCGCACTCTACTCAAAAATACGAGTGAAGGGGGATTTTCACAAGGTCATAAAGAACATTGAGAAAATAAATGCGTACAAGAAGCAGACAGGGTCGAAGCTGCCTCAGTTGGGTATTAACATGACAATAATGAAATCTAATATTCATGAGATGCCCCGATTTGTTGAGTTTGCCTCAGGACTGGGTATAGAGATCATAACCGGCCGACATTTGATTTTGCTGGAAGACTGTAAGACGGAAAAGGAGTCACTCTATGAAGATATTGACAGGACGAACGAAATCATTCAGGAAGCGGCAGCAGCGGCGCAGAAAAATAAAATCATATTCAGTGTACCGCCCATAAGCAGCGATATTGAAAAACGGAGTTTATGCGCCCGACCATGGGACACGCTGTATATCCTGTCAAACGGGGACGTGTCATGCTGCCCCAGAATCAGCAGGGTCAAAAATTTCGGTAATGTGATGACCGGCAGTTTTGAAGATGTTTTTTATACAAATAGTATTATTGATTCTCTAAGGATAAGTTTTATAAACGGATGCGTTGATAATGCAATTTGCAAATGGTGTGCAGATGGACTGGAGCAGAGGCAGACAATAAACCAGTATTTTTAAGTCTCTTTTTCCGGTCTTTTTATGAAAGGACTGCAGCGGTTGAAGGAGATAGGACATGAATAACAGGAGCGGCATGGCACATGTGGTTTTAAACTTTCACAAAAAAGATCAGTTCTCGGCAAAGTTAATGCTTGAATTGCTGATGGCAGCTGATGAAGGGACTGACTGCAGATACTACCTGCAATACGGGAATAATATCAGCACCCTCGAAATACATGAAACAGTATTGAAGTTTATGGACCAGAAAGATGCCACTCTTTCTACACAGCTTCCCGACATAAAGGTTCCGCAGGAGATGATTGACAATGATCCGAACCTGCTGCCTTATGAGGGGAATCATGCAGTGAGAAGCAGGGCCCAAAAAAAGAGCATACTGCAATGGAATTTATGCGTATTCAAATACATTCAAAATCTTGATTCCTTTCTGATGATGGAACCGGACTGTGTCATTCTGAAAAAGGCGTGGCTTAAGGATATTTATTCTGCATGGGAAAGCTATCAGGGCCCCGTATTCGGTCATCTGAAGAAGGGATTGATTCATAATCAATACATTCCTACCCATTGGGCCGGCTGTTCTCTGTATAACTGCGTAGAACTGAGAAAGCTTCCCCTGGAGGAGTACTTTTACAAGAGGTACAGGAACCCCTGGTGGAAGTACCGTAATGAAGCAGGCACTGTTACGGCGGACAACTGTTTTTATGGTCCGGTAATAAGCGGTTACGATGTCTCCTATGATTATTTCCTGCATGCACTGTACTGGAAAGAGACCACAGGAGTGAACGATCCTTATCAATGGCCGCTGGATACTTTTGAAGACAGGAGCAATCTTATATTCTGCGATTTTCGTACAAAGATGAATACCGGAGAAATAGTTGACAGGTTTTCAGGACGACTGCCCCTGATGCACGGAGTAAAGAGCGACAGGGCACGGGAAGTGATGTTGAAGTATTTTTACACCCGAGAGGGTGAAAGGCAGTCAGAACAGAAGTTTCAAATAAGCGGCCCGGCAGACAGCCCGGTTGCCAACAATGATACCTATGTGACCATTCATGACCTGAAAGACAAGTTTAAAGGGGAAAGATGTTTTATCGTTGGCAACGGGCCAAGCCTTAATGAGACCAATATGGAACCCCTGAAGAATGAATACACTATAGGATTAAACAGGATATATCTGAATTTCGATAAAATGGGATATGAACCTACATTCTATTGCTCGGTAAACCCTTATGTTATTGAACAGTTTTCTCAGGACATAGACGCCTTAAGGTCAATAAAATTTATCAGGGGTGAATCCGGGAAACATATAAATAACAAGTGGAATACTTTTTTCATGGAAAGCGTCGGGGTGCATGACTTCAACGAGGACCTGGGAAACCTGGAGTGGTGCGAAGGATGGACCGTTACCTATTGCGCGATGCAGGTGGCATATTACCTTGGTTTTGAGACAGTGATTCTTATTGGAGTTGATCATAATTTCACGAAAAAGGGTGACCCTAATAAACTTGTTACAGCTGAAGGCAGTGATCAGAACCATTTCCATCCAAACTATTTCGGAAAGGGAATTAAATGGCAGTATCCCGATCTGGATCGTTCCGAGAAATCTTTTGCCATTGCAAGACAAGTGTACGAAAGAAACGGACGTCGAATTCTTGATGCAACAATAGGTGGAAAGCTTACGATCTTCCCAAGGATCGACTATAACGATATATTTTCAGTGTCTTCAAAGGGCAGAAGTGCTTACTCTCTGAATGAAGAGGGGGAAAGTCTGTTTAACAACGGAGATATTGCCGGTGCCATGAATGCCTTCGCAAAAGCCATTAAGAAGGCCCCCGGCTATGCAACGGCATACAACAATCTCGGGGTCGTGCATGTGCATGAGGGAGACGTTCAGGCAGCATCTGTATGCTTCACGAAGGCATTTAATCTCGATCCAGATGACCGATCTGTTGTCATAAATTGCGGAAGGATACTGACGAACTGTGAGAATACAGATGATGCCAGGAAACTTTACAACTCCTATCTCAAAAAGAACCCCGATGATGAGGAGATAGCACATCTGCTCTCCAGTCTGTAAGGACTATAATAATGAAAGATATCAAAATGTATCAGCAGTTGAGATGGAGGTATGGTGTTGGTTAACGCGGGACACAGCAATGATATTGAGCATATATTGTCAATAGCCGACGGGCGTTTGTCTCGCTATAAAAACAGGCACGCAGGAGAGCGATGCGTCATTATCGGCAACGGCCCCAGTCTAAATAAGATGGATTTGTCCTTTCTCAGAAATGAAATCACTTTTGGATTAAACCGGATTTATCTCGGTTTTGAAAAATGGAACTTCATGCCTACGTATTACGTCTCCGTCAATCAACTTGTATTAAAGCAGAACATGAGGGAAATTCTCAAAATCCCGGTCCCCAAATTTCTCGGACTTGGAAGTTTGCCCTTCATACCTGATGCGGAAAATGTAATTGCCTTAAAAACTGTGGGGCTGCCCATAGGCGGTGTTCCTGTATTTTTAAAGGATCCCCGAGAGGGCATATGGGAAGGGTTTACAGTGACATATGTAACCATGCAGCTGGCATATTATATGGGTTTCAGTGAAGTCGTAATAATAGGAGCTGACCATCATTTCGTGACGAGCGGTCCGGCAAACCAGGAGGTTATCTCCGCGGGGGAAGACCCTAATCACTTCCATCCGGAGTATTTCGGCAAGGGCGTACGGTGGCATCTGCCGGATTTACACAATTCCGAAGTGTCGTATAGAGTGGCTAAAATTGAGTTTGAATCTGCTGGCAGGCGCATTATTGATGCCACGGTGGATGGGAAATTATCGATATTTCCAAAAGCAGACTACAAAGAGCTGTTCATGAAGCGACATGCATTTGAATTGATACATAATGAGCGACAGCTGAAGATCGAATCACGAATAAGGGAAGCAGAAAGACAGGCTGAAGAAGGTGATATGAGCGGAGCTTTGAGTGAAAGCCTGAAAGTGACAGAACAATATCCGGATGCTTTAACGGCACATAATAATCTTGGTGTCTTATATATACATTCAGGGGAATACGGCAAGTCACTTGAACACATTGGCAAGGCATTGCGAATTGATCCTGGCAGTCCGGAAGCGGTCGTAAACTGTGCGAATATATTTGCTCTTGCAGGAGAGCAGGAGAAGGTCAAACTGATTTATGCGACATACATGCAGAGAAAGAGTGTCGACAAGAATATTGTACGGTTGTTAAAAGAAGCAATGAATAATATGGGGAATGTAATGGCGATGGACCTCAAAGGATTGTCCCCGGCATTTCGTGAAGAGAGTTTTAAAGAAATGATAGTGCTCATATCAATAGGCAATTTACTCCAGTCAGGCGACTATGATGAAGCAATTCAATTTTGTCCGGGTCTCCTGAAATATCCTGAATCAGAGGTCTTGGTTCACTTTCAGGAGGAATTGCAGACGCTTATTGCTAACCGGGCGATGAAAAAGGCCGGAGTATGACAGAGAAAATGGTCAGACCCCTGGTCTCTGTCATCGTCTCGACGTACAACGCCGAGGAATTCATTCGTGAGTGTCTGCAGGACCTGACAGGTCAGACGATAAGAGACAGAATGGAGGTTATTGTTGTTGATGCCTGTTCCTTGCAGAATGAAAAAGAAATTATTGAAGAATATAAGCAAACATATTCAAATATAAAATACATTCGGACAGATCACCGGGTTGGCATCTATGTAGCCTGGAACATTGCAATCAGGGCTTCTTCAGGCAGATATATAACGCCGTTCAGTACAAATGACCGCTTACATAAGAATGCGTATAAAGTTCTCTCTGAATCGCTGGAGAAGAATCCCGATATTACGCTCGTCTATGGAAATTCCTATCTGACCGGAACGGCCCATGAAAGTTTTGATAAACATGCACGAATAGGGATGTATGAATGGCCGGACTATTCCTATGAAGAGCTTCTTCAATACTGCAGTATAGGGCCCCATCCCATGTGGCGAAGTTCTGTGCACGATGCAATCGGTTATTTTGATGAAACCTATAAAGCCCTTGGAGACTATGAGTTCTGGCTGAGGCTGGGTGCGCAATACGATATGCTGCATATCCCGGTGGTTACAGGACTGTACTGGATGGAAGCCGGATCGCTCTCGTTGAATAAGGAGGATTCCGAAAGGGAGATCTCCAAATGTCGTGAAGAATATCAAAGGAAATATATGAAACGGCTGAATGCAGGTGACAACAGGTATGTACTGCATGTGGACCACAGGGAACTGTTTGAGGACCGGCTTTCGTTTACGTTAAATACTCAATGCAGTGCAGAACAGATGTTAAGAGAATATTATCTGGGAACAAGGGCTGAAACATATGTATATAAAAAGGATTTGCAATGGTTTTTTGATATCAACTTTGTGAGTCCTGAATGGATGATTGCGGCCGTTGCCGGGTTGTACGATTTGGTTGCTGTTTCACTGGCGGACATGGGGAGCGGTAAGACAGACCCTCTTGAGGCTGTCAAGGCATTTGTTCATGCTGTAGGGAGAAACATCAAAATACCAGGTGGAGAACTAAAGAAAAAAAACAGGATCATTGATAAAAGCCTTGATGATTTTATAAGGGAAATACTCTCAGGATATTCTGAGGATACCACGCATGGGTATAGTTTCAGTGATAATTTCCTGGTGCCCTCTTTTATGGAGCATGTTCAATCCTCAGGCCTCTATTTATGTAGAAACTTCAGGAGATTTGACGGAGAGGGGAATATTTTTATCCAGAGCATATATAAGACCCTTGGCGGGATAATTGGCGAGGCACTGGGGGCGTATTACCTTTACTCTGAGTCCTTGAACCGGATCAGTCTGGAAATGATAAAACTGGAAAGAATGTTAACGCAGAGAGAAGATGTCTGCTATAGCTGAGAAGATTCAATTGATCGAGACACAGAAGGGTGATTTCACTCTGAAGGTCTGTCAGGATAACGGTGTCTTTAAGACCATCCACAGTCTGTATAACCCGGAGGCAGAGGCACGTTCCCTTGTGGAGAATTTTCAGTTCGACGGTAGAGGTATTCTGATCGTTCTGGGCCTTGGGCTCGGTTATCACGTTGCTGAACTTGCCAGGAAATATAAATCAGCCCATATCATGGTTATTGAATCTGAGCAGGAGATCTGCAGCCTTGCCAGAGAGCATGGACCTGCTCTGTCTGAACGTATTGAAATCATTACTGCGCAGAAGACACCGGATGTCCTCCAGACAATAAGCAGGAGGCAGTTTAAAATGGGACTTGCTCCCCTTTCTGTATTTACTCTTGCCTCTGCTGTCTCTGCCTTTCCGGATTACTACAGGCCGCTTATGGCAGCTCTCAGGAA
>Ga0111163_1014_pt1 | contig 16599 bp, 17 predicted proteins | sample DeeMarSeWOR28_12_FD_80262 | JGI IMG/M metagenome (GOLD analysis project Ga0111163, IMG submission 80262) | Nitrospira bacterium SG8_35_4 | reverse complement strand
AGTGCGGTAGCATTAGCGGTTGTGGCCCTTCTGATGGCAGTCGAGTCAATTGCGCGACTGTTCAACCCGCTGGAGATTAAGTTTAATGAAGCCATGGCTGTTGCTGCTATTGGTCTGGCTGTTAATCTGTTTTGCGCATACTTGCTTCAAGTGCATCACGAGGTCGACCATACGCGCGGCCACAGTCATCATCATGATCATAATCTGAGGGGTGCCTATCTCCATGTGATTGCAGATGCATTAACGTCTGTGCTGGCAATTATCGCCCTGCTATTCGGCAAATACCTAGGGTGGAACTGGCTCGACCCTATGATAGGAATTGTAGGTGCACTATTAATTGCCCGCTGGTCCTATGGACTGCTGAATGATACCAGCTCGATACTTCTGGACAGAAATATAGATTCAGAGATAACACACGAAGTAAAGAAGACTATCGAATCAGATGCAGACAACAGGGTATCAGATATTCATGTCTGGAAAGTAGGGCCATTAGACTATTCAGCAACCATATCGATAGTGACCCACTACCCTAAAAACCCTGATCACTACAAAAACCTGTTGAATGATTATAAAGAGCTTTCACATGTAACTATCGAGGTAAACCATTGCGAAGAAGAGCCATGTATCGTCCCGAATGAAAGTGACACTTAAATAATAGGTTCTAGTTAATTAATAGTACTTCACACAACAGCTGCTATCGATTTCATGTCCCAGCCTTGCGACAACTCTTTCCTGGATGATATCTTTTTTAAATTCTGCAACGACACCGATGATCTGGGCGGCAAGCTTGCCGGTCAAAGTGGTTATGTCTAGGTTGTTGGCATAGGAAATGAAAGATGTTCTTGAGATAATTTTCTTTAGCCATTCTTTAGCGAGAATTTTGAAATAGGCGTTATATAGATTTCTAAGTGACTGAATATCCAGATAAATTTATATGAACTGTATTTCTTTACACAAGGGACTTAAGCTCCCGTATTTTCTTCTTAAATTGTGTATAATATTCCTAACCGTTTGATAAAAAAACCTTTAAAATCAAGCCGGAGTGGCGGAATTTGGTAGACGCAAGGGACTTAAAATCCCTCGGTCGGTAACGACCGTGCCGGTTCAAGTCCGGCCTCCGGCACCACTTTTTAAGCGTGTAAGTATAAAGCTCGTAAGTGCGAAAGTTAATGCATCTTAGCTGTTAAAGAGTTCAGTAGAAGCCCCAGAGGACTTTTCCAACTTCATCTATTAATTCATTTATTATTGATGAATCTTTTGCATATCCAGGCTTTTCTCGAAAAATTAAACAGATATTTTCTCGGCGTGTGAGCCTAATGCAATGTTGATAAACTGTTTCAGTTCTTTCTTGCTTTTTCTTCCATACCCCTCAACGATATTGGTAGGAATAGATAAAGCGGACCTTCTGATTTGCGAAGTAAGTCCAAATAGTTCTGATCGAGGGAAAGATGCGGTTATTTTATAAATATGAAACGCAAGCTGATCTGCCTTTTGAAATACAATTAAAGAATGATCTTGTGCCATGTCCCTTGATACAAAGTGTAACACATTGAGTTATGTTTTTTAACCTATGTGCTGGAGCTGTTAACTTACGAGCCTGCGCGCTTACGCTCTTCCGCGCTATTTATCAAACAATCCTGCCTTCAGGCTTGCCTGCGCAAGGATGATACCGGCGGAGTTGGCAAGGTTGTAGCTTCGTATCTTTCCGGTGATCGGAATATACAGGGTCGTATCAGGCCATCGCTGAAGCCACTCCTCAGGCAGCCCGTTTGTCTCGCTGCCCAGGATTATAATGTCCTCGCTCCCGAATTCCGGCTTATCGTAACGGATTCTGCCGTGCTTTGTGACCAGCCACGGGGTACGGTCCCCGAGCCATTTCAGAAAGTCATCGGGATTCTTATGAACTGACAGGTGCAGTTCATCCCAGTGGTCCAGGCCAGCGCGTCTCACGGCATTATCGCCCAAATCAAACCCTGTGGGCCCTATAATATGAAGTCGTGCATTCATGCCGACACACTGCCGGGAAATATTACCCGTGTTGGGGGGGATTTGAGGCTGGAATAAGACGAGGTTTAACATATGAATGTGCGGGAAAGACAGTAGGGAGTAAGCAGTAGGGAGTAAGCAGAATACAATAAATTACTAAGACTCATACACTATTTGAGAAATGTGCTATGTTTTTTCTTTGAAGACAGAGATATAGGGCAAATTTCTGTACCTGTCCTCAAAGTCCAGCCCGTATCCGACGACAAAGTGGTCAGGGATTTCAAATCCCACATAATCGATCGGGACATCCGTCTTCCGGCGCGACTTTTTATCGAGCAGGGTGCATATTTTCAGGGATGCGGGGTTTTTTGCAAGGAGCATGTCCCTGAGGCAATTCAGTGAAAGTCCGGTGTCAACGATATCTTCAATCAGGAGGACATGTCTGCCTTCTGCCGTGCTCCGTATATCAGCATGCAGGCTGACTTTTCCCTTTGACTGCGTCTTCACGTAACTTGATGAAATAAGGAAATCTATATGCATTGGAACCCTGATATTTCTCACGAGATCGGAAAAAAACATAAAGGCTCCCTTTAATATCCCGACAGCGAAAATTTCTTTGCCTTCATAATCTCTCGATATGATATTTGCAAGCTCTTTTACTTTTCCCTGAATCTGCTCAACAGTCAGAAAGGGTTTGCCGATAATCATTTGTAATACCTTGGCAATTTAGTATAAAATAATGAATTATTACTCTTTTAGTATAGTACATATTCTTATTTTTCACCAATCGAACTCAACAAATACGAATATCTTTTTTTTCATGCAGACCTGATAATTAAATAATAAAAAGATGCTCAAAAAGCTCGGAAGAAGCATAACAATAGCCAACGCAGTCGCGTTTGTGATTGTTGTTCTCGTTGGGGGAGTAAGCATTTTTCTCACAAAGAACATCCTGCGGAGTGCGTATAAAATTGAAAAATTGAGCAAGGATATAATCGAGATTGATGATATTCACTCTGAGGCCTACAGGCTGGTGCTTTCGATGCACCATTTTCTTATTGATCCGGATGATCTCTATTCAGAAGAGGCCCTTGAGGCGATTGCAACACTGAGATCGACGGTTGAAAATTACAGGGCAGATGAGGTAGAGGAATCGCCCGGTGATGAAAATTATGAAATTATTTATCTTGATACCATGCTGGGGGACATAAAAGGCCTTGGAATGGTTCAGCAGTATTTTGAGGAATTTTTGAAGACAGGAATTTTTGACAGAGACAAGCTTATAGAGCTGGAGACATTTGCCTATAAGCTAGAAAATACAGCTGACAAAATAAACAAGATACATACTGACGAGATAAAGGCAGCGATAAATGAATCACTTACCAGTATGTGGATTATCCTTTTCATCTACATTGTGTTTATTACCATCGGGGGGGTGACCATTTATGCGGGACACGTTGCCCTGCTGAAAAAGGTGGTGAACCCTATCAAACAGCTTGCTGCGGCGACAATTGAGTTTGCGAACGGGACCCTTGAAAAGCGCGTGTATACAGAATCAAAGACCGAGATAGGGCAACTGTATCAATCGTTTAACAGGATGGCTGAAAAGTTACAGGAAAATGATGAGGACCTGAGAAAATTCAATGAAGAGCTAGAACGAAAAGTCAAAGAAAGGACACTGGAACTGGAGCAGGCAAATGAGAAGCTCCAGAATACCCAGCTCGCCCTGATACGAACAGAGAAAATTGCTGCGGTTGGTCAGATTGCCGCCGGTGTGACGCACGAAATCAAGAACCCCCTGAACTCGCTCTCTATCAATGCCCAGATGCTGATGAAGGAACTGTCAGAGAAGTTTGGAACGGAATCGAGTTCGTATGAGTCAGCCGCTCTTATTAAATATGAGATTAACAGGATTAATAATATCCTCGAGGAATTTGTGAAATTTGCCAAGTTCCCTGACCCGCAGTTTTTTCTGAACAACATCAATGATGTCATCAGGGAAGTCGTCGATCTGATTTCATTGGGGGCGAAAGATCTGGGGGTGGATATTCTCCTTGACCTCCAGGATACGAGCAGTGACTTCAGGTTCGATGCGAGACAGTTCAAGGAAGTACTGATAAACCTTTCACAGAATGCAATTAAGGCCATGCATAGAGGGGGACAGCTGAAAATCAGTTCCAGAGTGCTCGATGAAAATGTTATTTTACAGGTCACTGATACCGGAGAAGGAATCCCCGAAAAAAATATTGAAAAAATATTTACCCCGTTCTTCAGCACCAAGGAAGGAGGAATGGGGCTCGGGCTTCCAATCGTGCAAAGGATCATAGAAAGCCACGGTGGAAAAATTTTCTGCTCGAGTACGTCCGGGGAAGGTACGACGTTTGAAATAATATTGCCGCTGCAGGCGCGGGTTTAAGAGAAGATGATACGGTCGATTTTTGATAAAGAGGGGATTTCCTTTAATGCTTATGGAAGAAATAATGTGAATGGCGGTGTTTGTGGGCCTTGTTGCCATGGATATGCAGGTGTTCATGAATAAGATTTGTCCTGAGCAACAGGTCCTCATCTTTCAGAATGTCCCTGCAATCCCCCACCTTCTCGATTCTGTGTTCTTCAGAGAGAAGGGCGACCTCTGTTTCGAGTTCCGCCACGAGAGACAGGTCATGCGTTGTGATCACCACGGTCTTTCCTGATTCACTCAATGCAAGGATCAGTTCAACAAGGAAACACTGGGTCCTTGGATCAAGGCCGTTTGTCGGTTCATCAAAGAGCATTACCTCGGGGTTCATTGTCAGGACCGAACCAATGGCGACCCTTTTCTTCTCCCCTCCTGAAAGCATGTATGAGGGCCTGTCTTTCAAATGCTCTATTTCGAGCATTTTCATTACCTCATAAGCCCTGTCCATGGCTTCGCTTTCGTTAATCTCGAGCTGCAAAGGACCGTAGAGCAGCTCATCAAGGACTGTCGGGCAGAACAGCTGAATGTCAGAATCCTGAAATACGTAACCGACACGCTCTCTGAAATATTTCAGGAAACTCCTGTTCCCCAGTGTCTGTTCCGATACCTCATTCCCCCTGAACCAGACGTTCCCCGCCGACTGATGCACAAGGCCGCACATGATCTGCAGAAGCGTTGACTTGCCGGTTCCGTTTGCACCGATGATTGCAAAGCGCTCTCCCTCTCTGATGCTGAAACTGATATCGCAGACAGCAGGTATTTTGCCGTAGTAACTGTAACTGATATTTTCAAGTTTTATAATGTCTTCCATGGCACCTCGCAAACAACATAGTTCAAAGGAGTTCACAATGGTTCAATGATTGCTGTAACCGCCAGAATACAACTTTGAACAATTATTAAACTATCATTGAACAATCTTGAACATATTATGTTAAATAATTAATACCATATAAAAAAAACTCCAGTGAGCAACAGGATTCCGCCAGAAAAGAGATCCAGTGAATTCAGTTTTCTTGCCTCATAGAATTTAATATCCTGGGAAAAGCCTTTACTGAGCATTGCCTTGAATATTTCTTCACACCTGAGACGGGTCTTTCTGAAGATAAACCCGATTCGGCCTGCAGCCCAGTTCCTGGCGGCAGCGGCGCTCACCCGTGATGCCAGTCTGCCCTTTTTGGCAAGGTGCATATCTTCAACGGTCTTTGCAAATATGAAGATGTATTTATAGGAAAGGGTGATGATCATGAGAAAGCTGTCAGGGACTCTCATGACCTTCAATGCCTTGATAATATCCGGGAAGGGGGTTGTATGCAAAACCAGAAAGGCGAGCGATAAAGAATTCAGGACCCGCAGGGTGAGAATGGCGACGACATTAAGTCCCTCTCTCGTAATGCCAATTTGCTGAGGAATCCGATATATCCAGAAGAGATATTCTTTCGAAAAGTTGATGACAGGGAACAGGATTTCTCCCTGAGTAATTACATTAAATGCAGAGGGAAGGGCTATGAGAAATCCGAAAAAGAACGTAAGGAAAAGCACCCTTTTATAAAAACTGAAAATGTTGAGGCGGGATATCAGGGCGAGAATAAAAACAAAACCTCCGAGAATAAGTTCGGGCATAATTTCTTTTTTCAGACTGACGATAATGACATAGAGGAGGAGAAAGAGGACTTTTATCCGGGCGTCGATCTTCTGGAAGAATCCACCCATTGAGGCAGTGTCCCACTGGATATATCCGGACCTGATAACATCTGCCAGATGGTGGATCCCTTTTTCGATGAAGGAAATGTTTATTTTCCCTTTGCCCTTAACTAAGGAGGCAGATGAAGGCTGCGCCAGTAAAAAAGAGGGTATCTTACTTTCCATTTTTCACCACAAATCTGGAAATGAAATAGATCACCAGGGTAATAATCGCGATGCCGAGTATCCCAGAGGCAATATAGGAAATGAGCTGTACGGTCATGGATGCATCTTCACCGCCCAGATTGTAATCCGGGGCAGGGGCTTTCCACATATCAGCGTATTTTTTCAGGCCCTCGGGGACAAAACCCAGGAGTTTCTCAAGCGTTCCGGTCCCCCACTCGCCCCATGCATCCCCGGAATGAAACAGTGCCGGCAGGAGGATACCCAGTGGTGCGAGCAGCGCCATTATCACAAGTCCTGTCCAGAGCCGTTTCTGTGTCTTTGTCATCTCAGACACCCTTTTCTGATACCGCATAAATCAGCTCGGGCTCATTCTTCAGAAAATATTTAAACAGGAGAACGGTCACAACCCCTTCAACGATGCCAAACAGCAGCAGATGCTCCAGCGCCATGACCGGCAGCGCTACAGAGAGGGGGTAGGGTGCATAGAGGGGCCGTCCGTCCGGGGCCTGGGCAATGAGCGGCTGGATACCGAGTTGAACTGCAACAAGTATAGCTGATACAGTTAGGCCGATATACCCTGACAGAAAGGCTGCTGCTGACAGCCGTGATGGCGAGTCCGATTTTCCTTTGATAATTCTGAAGACCCAGTACGACACAAACGACATCGCCACCGCAATATTAAAACAGTTTGCCCCGATGGCAGTAATCCCTCCGTCACCGAAAATTAATGCCTGAATGATCAGGACGACAGAGACCGCGATGACCGCCGTCCAGGGTCCGAGCAGGACCGCTATTATTCCTGCACCCACAGCGTGGCCGCTTGTGCCTCCGGGAATGGGAATATTGAACATCATGATCAGAAAAGAGAATACCGCAGCCATCGCCAGATAGGGGACCTGTCTCGTGGAAAGCTTCTTTTTCAATTTCTTCAGCCCCACAGACCAGAAGATAAAGGACGCACCGAGCAGCGGTACGTAGGTCTGCGGGCTTAAATATCCGTCGGGTATGTGCATTTAATGATCCTTGTCTCTTATCAATATAAATATATCGATCCGTAGCCGTGACCACTCCCGGTGTGGCCATCTGAGGCCACACCGGGAGTGGTCACGGGATCCTCCTTCTCTGTCCTTATCAATTACGTAGTGTTACTTTTATTCATTCCGTGCTACCGAATAAGCAAAAAAATATTACTTGAGGCGTTTGCCTGTCGTGGTTACCGTAAGTTTTCCGTGCTTCACGCCTTTGGTCCCGATGAGCCTGTCCGCGACTGACTTGATGTCCTGGACCTTGCCTCGTACGACAATGACCTCGAGACAGTTGTGACCATCGAGGTGGATGTGCATTGTAGACTTGACCAGTTCGTGGTAATGGTGCTGAAGGTCATTGAGATTATCACTCAGCTCTCTTGTATCATGTGAATATACAAGGGTGATTGTCCCGACTGTTTCAGTAGTGTATGACTCCCACTCCTCGGTGACAAGACTGTCCCGTATGAGGTCCCTGATAGCCTCACTGCGGCTTGCATACCCCTTTTTCCGTATAAGAGTGTCAAACCTCTTTAGCAGGGGACTTTCGAGTGATATGCCGAATCGCGTAACAGACATAGTGTTACTATATTGTATTTAGTAACACCATGAAAATGCAAGGGGAAAATGCGGTTTGCGTGATACCTGTCATTCTCGACTGCAGGATTGTAAAGTTTTTATCCTCTTGGCTTCGCAAGTATCTCCAGTACTTTAAGTTCCAGAAACCTTTTTGAAGCGGCTGATTTAATAATGGTTACGGTGTCAGCACCATATCCGGTTCCGGCGACAGTAATAACCTCTTCACCCTCAGGAATGAGACCGGCATCTGCCGTCATCATGATCATTTCGCAGCAGACTTTGGAGCCCTCACCAAACCTGCGAAGAGACTGGGCGACCAGCAGAGTAGGGTATACACCGCTGAATTTCTTGGCCAATGCAGTTTCTAAACTATGAGTAATCATGGTGCCCGTATAGATTTTTGCTCCGGTCGACAGTATTGCAGAGCGGGCTTCATCTGACAATTCTATTGAATTGGGTTCCTTAAATCCGTAGGAATGTGTCACAACTATCAGATTAATATCTTTATCCTTTAGGTTTTCAGCAAAAAAAAGCCCTGTATTGCCTCTTGTACTTGCTACAACAACATGTTTGTAATGAAACGTGCTTATATTTTCTTCAACAATCTCAAGACACTGTTCAGTGTTGACAGGACCTGGTTTATCAAAATATGTTACTGTTTTTTGCATGAATGTCGCCTCCGTAAAAAAGGGTTCAGGGCTAAGTGGTCATGAGTCATGGATCACATTCTTATTTATCAGATTTAATATATAATTGATATCCAGACATGTTCGATGACATAAGAATTTTACGTTATCCATATAATCCCGATCAAGGGAAATCTGCTATACTGTGAAAATGCAATTTGAAGAACTGGTCAGCATCGTTGCGAAACTCAGAAGCCCTGAAGGCTGCCCCTGGGACCGGGAGCAGACAAGGGAGACGCTCAAGCCATATCTTGTTGAAGAATTTTATGAGCTGATAGATGCCCTTGAAGACAGTGACGATGAGGGAATAAAAGAAGAGCTTGGTGATCTGCTGTTCCAGATTGTTCTCCAGAGTCAGCTCTCGAAAGAAGAAGGAGTATTTAACATACATGATGTGATAGATGGCATTTCCCGTAAAATGATAAGGAGACATCCTCATGTCTTTGGTGAGCACCGCTTAGAGACGGCATCGGATGTTATTGAATGGTGGGAAGAGCATAAAAAGAAAGAAGGGAAGAATCCTGAATCCGTACTAGGCGGGGTGCCAAAATCTCTCCCGGCCCTCGTAAGGGCCCGGCAGCTTCAAATAAAAGCAACCAGGGTCGGTTTTGACTGGGAAAAAATAGAAGACATGTTTGACAAGCTTGAGGAGGAATTAAAGGAATTCAGGGATGCCCTTCGCAGAAAGAAGCATGATGAGATGGAAGGTGAACTGGGAGACATTCTGTTTGTTCTGGTGAGGATTGCAAACTTTGTGAATGTCAGTGCTGAAGATGCGCTTCGAAAGACAATTCGTAAATTTATTCAACGTTTTCATCATATTGAAGCGGGAGCTTCCAGAATGGGCAGGAAAGTATCCGACATGAGTCTTGATGAAATGGAAGTTTTGTGGAATGAGGCGAAGGAGAAGTAAGAACGTTCTTTGCTATTGGTTAATTGGAGTAGCGTGCCTATGGCATGTTCGAAATGAACTATTTATGAATAAACGATTAACGAATAGCGATTAACGATGTACGAATTAAATACTTCCGAGTTTAACTGTTCCGAGTCCCTTGAGTTCTACAGCAAAAACGATCTGGTATTCATCCGGCTGCTTATTGTACGTTACTGAAAATCCCCAGCATTGGCGGCTATAGTAAGATACAATATTCAATTCCTGAATCCTGCCGCCGTCGGCGTCATACCACAGCTGTCCTCTCAGATCTACCGGCAGCGAAGCGTTAAACACTTTTATGGGACCATTCATGCCTATGTTGAAGGTATACTGGTCGAGGTCTGTTACGCGTCTGAAATTTTTGCCCACGCCGAAATACCCCCTACTGCCTTTTACATTAAAGGATGCAATTGTTTCTCCTACCTTCCCGTCATGAACATCATAGGATGCATTCATGCTGACATCCACTTTCTCACTGGAGAGGGTGGCCTCTGCAAGGAGGGGACTGAATTCTTTTTCGACATCGAGTAAATTATAGCTCTGCGACAGCCTGAATCGTGCCTCAATGTGATGATCAGCATTCCCCGAAATTCTATTCGTTAGTGCGTACCTGATGCTGCTTCTATGATCGATGGTGTCAATTGAATCAAAAAAAGGGATATTGTCATTGTCTACAGGAGGGATATAAGTATATTCCACGGAAGGCTCTATGAGATGAATAAACGAGTCATACTCTTTCAGAAACTTTGTTGAAACGGACGTTCCGAAATCTGCAACAAAACGGCTTTTATTCAAGGTGGGTGTGTTGAGAAAGTACGACGTTTCTCTCAGTCCGATTTTCTGTGTGAGATTGATGAGCCTGCCGGCACTGAAATAAACATTGGGGTTGATGTCTGTCCGCTGCCCCTGCTGTCCTTCGTCCCGCCAGAAATTGGTGCCCTGTATCGACATGTTCAGAGAGAACGGCCCTTTGGACCTTGTATTGACCATGAGGGCTATTTTAGGCAGGGATTGCGGGGTGGTATCGGAACTTCCTTCCAGATTTCTCCTGTACCGGCCCAAAAGGTATGCCCGTGTGCCGGTATAGGCTTTTGATACCTGAAGGTTTGATTCAAGGTATTTCTGCAGTCTCTCTTCAGATGAAAAGCCGAAAGGGTCTGTCTCCCAATCCGATAATCCGATCCTGCGCTGAGATGTTGAGTCCATCACTTCATAGTAATCAAAATGACTTACCGTATGCAGTTTCAGGTAGCCTGATATATCAGGTGACATCTGATAATTATTGTATGACTTGACTTCGAACAGATTTCGGGAAGGATCTGTGTCCTGTACATTATACATCCAGAGCTCACCGTTGACTGCAGGGGAGAATATATAGCGATAATCAAGTCCTTCCGCAAGTCCCATCTCCCCGTAATGGTCCAGATAAAAGGTAGCATCCTGATTGTCTTTTATGGCCCAGAAAAATCCCTGTTTATAAGAGTGGCCTCTCTTGCTGCTGTACCCGTAAGATGGAAAGAGGAAACCTGTCTGGCGGTCTCTGTTCAGAGGAGCCCACATGTACGGAGTATAGAGAAGAGGAGTATCTTTTATATTTAATGTGCCGTGCCAGGCCGTTAAACTTTGATTTTGGGTAGCTGTTATATCTTTTGCAGATATGTGCCATTCAGGCGGGACTGCGTCACATGAGGTCAACGTGGCTTCATCCATCATAAAGGTCCTGTCACCTGTTTTCCGGATATTTCCACCCTTAAGGTGAAGATTGTGCTTCCGGTAAAAGATATAACTGTTGTACATCGTGCCTGTCTTTGTCTCTAAATTCAAATCTATCCGGTCTGCCTTTATGACTGCGTCGGGATCTTCATACACGACATTGCCTGTGATCACTGCATCAGACGTGTTTTCATCGAGACGCATTTCATCGGCATTCAGTGTTGTGTCCTGAAAAACAATGCGCGCCGAACCTCTTGCAATGTACTCATTTGTCCGGGAAAGGTATTCCATCTCGTCAGCGGTCATCGTTACCGGTTCCTCTGCAGACACGGAAAGCGGTAACAGCATCAGCAGAAGGAAGCACAGGATACAGACATTTTGGGAAAGGGAATTTTCGTTTTTTCTGTTTTTCGGTGTTTCCGCCATCGCCATTTATTCCCTCAGACCTGAAAGGACCCCTTTATGGCCCAATACTTCTTTTACTTCGCCGGTTGTATAAAAAGATCCTGCCACGAGGATAATATTGTTATCGCTGCATTGAGCTGTTGCGGTTTTTAACGCTTCAGATACAGTTTCGGTAATCACAATAGTTGCGGGTTTTTCGACGGATTCTGACATTGAAATTGACGAAAGGATTCCCCTCATTTTTTCAGGGGAGGCTGCGCGTTGATACCGGGCTCTTGTTAAAATTAATGAATGGGCGATCCGGACAAGGGGGATCAGAATTCCCTGGATGTCTTTGTCATCCATTATCCCGGCAATAAGAATAATTTTTTTTCCGGGAAAGAGCTCCTTCACCGAATCAGCCAGAGAGGCGGCCGCATCGGGATTGTGGGCACTGTCGATTAGTACAGGCGGGGAATCCAGTACCCGTTCGAGTCTTCCTTCGATATTGACACCATTCAGCCCCGAGCTGATTGCATCGTCTGACAGAGGGAGTCCCTGTATCCTGAGCAGTTCAACCGCCCTGATGGCCATACAGGCATTATAGAGCTGGTATTTCCCTGATACAGGCATTGACAGGTTTTTGTATTGGGCGCTTCCCGCATAATCAAACAGGATGCGCCTGTCATCCATGGCAATGAGCTTTCCACTGAACTCTCTGCCGTACAAATGGATCCTGGATTCACGACTCTCTGCTATTTCAGCGAGTTTTCTTATAACGTCCGGATTTTGGGAGGCAGTGATGACCGGGGTACGGGGCTTGATGATGCCCGCTTTTTCAAATGTAATATCAGAGATGGTGTTGCCAAGGAACTCACGGTGGTCCATGCTTATGTTTGTTATGAGAGAAACTTCGGGTTCTATTACATTGGTGGCATCGAGCCGACCGCCCATGCCGGTTTCGACAACGGCCCAGTCTGCTGATTTTTGTTTGAAATAGGAGAATGCCATTGCGGTTACAAATTCAAAAAAAGTCGGATTCAGATCAGTGTGCTTTATCGCCGCAAGGACTGCCGCTGCCGCCTCTATGACCTCTGACTCGGTTATACGAATACCGTTGATACTGATACGCTCAGTAAAACTTATTAGATGAGGGGACGTGAACAGTCCGACCCTGAAACCGTTTTTGCTTAGAATGGAAGCAATTGCTGTTGCTGTTGAGCCTTTCCCGTTGGTTCCGGCAATATGGACAGAGCGAAATGATTTCTGGGGCTGTCCGAGAATGTGCATCAGACGTAATGTGTTCGAGAGCCCCAGCTTTATTCCGTGCTTCTGCAGGCTGTACAGGTAATGAACCGTATCATCGTAATTTTTTAATGATAAACTCATGATTATCTGTTCATGGCTATTCGTCAAAGGTTGCCTGGATAAAAGGGACGGGTGACTGTATTTTATGCGTGCACCATATAACGAGTAACGGACTCTTACGGCCTGTTCTTTCTGACCGTTAATGACAATAAAGTAACGATGGTTTGCTTGAGGTCTTTTCTGTTGACGATCATGTCGATCATCCCGTGTTCAAGCAAAAATTCCGCAGTCTGAAAATTATCAGGAAGCTGCTGTTTTATCGTCTGCTCAATAACTCTTGGACCGGCAAACCCTATTAAACTTTTAGGTTCTGCGATAATAATATCACCCAGCATCGCGAAGCTGGCGGAAACGCCTCCAAAGGTCGGATCTGCAAGTATGGAGAGAAACGGAAGGCCGGTCTGTTTGAATCTGGCCACAGAAGCTGCTGTCTTTGCCATTTGCATAAGCGATATAATCCCTTCATGCATTCTGGCTCCTCCTGATGAAGAAACCGATATCAGGGGTTTTTTTTCTTCAGTGGCTTTTTCTGCGGCCATTACAAATTTTTCGCCCACCACTGATCCCATACTACCTCCCATAAAGCCGAAGTCCAGCACAATAAGAAGGGCCTCATGACCGCCGATAAGGGTCTTGCCTGCCCTGGCAGCGTCTTTTATATTCGTTTTTTTATATGATGACTTCAGCCGCTCTTTGTAGGTAATCTGGTCTTTGAAGCTCAACGGATCATTCGATGTCAGGTCAGTCCCTATCTCGTCAAAGGATCCATTGTCCGAGAGCAGAGATATTCTTTCTTTTGCCGAGATCCTGAAATGATAGTTGCATTTTGGACAGGTCTTGAGGTTCCTGTCAACTTCTTTGCGGTAAATAATTTCCTTGCAGGAATTGCACTTGACCCAGAGCCCTTCCGGGACCTTCACCTTCTTCGCAACTTTATTCTTTTCTTTTTTGAACCAGGCCATAAAATCACAGGGGTCAGGGGTCAGGGGTCAGGGGTCAGGAACAGGCTTATTTTTACCTGTACCCCGATCCCCGATCCCTGATCCCTGAATATCATATTACTTTTCTTATACTTTTGACAAAATGTGTAATGCTCTTCCTTTGAGCTATTAATTTTACGATTGCACTGCCGATAATGATGCCGTCAGCCAGTTTTGAGACCATTCTCGCTTCTGCCGGATTTGAAATACCAAAACCAACAGCAACCGGTTTCGCTGTAATTTCTTTCAGGGAGCTGAGCGTGCTTTCCATTCCTTTGCCCAGTGACAGTTTTGCACCGGTGATGCCGGTGATGGATACATAATAAATGAAACCCGTTGATGCTCCGGCGACTTTCCTGATTCTCCCCGGGGTGCTTGTCGGGGCGAGTAAAAATACTGTTTCAAGGCGGTGTCGTCTCGAAATTTTTATAAACTCACGCGCTTCATCAGGAATTAAATCCGGAATGATAACGCCGTCAACTCCTGCTGTAACCGCTGCCTTGACAAACCGCTCAATACCGAACTTGAAAACTGGATTATAATATGTCATAAGTATTAAAGGGATGTCAGTTTTTTTTCTGACCTCGTTCACCATCTCAAGGACTTTATTCAGGGTCGTACCATGTTTTAACGACCGTTCGGATGCTCTCTGTATTGTGGGGCCGTCAGCAAGAGGGTCGCTGAAAGGAACGCCGAGTTCAATAATATCCGCACCGGCATCCTCGAGTTCGAGGACATATTTTTTTGTTGCTCTCAGGGATGGATCGCCGGACATTATATAGGGGATAAGCGCCTTCCGCTCCGTTTTCTGTAATTCTTTGAATTTTTTTGTTATCCTGCTCATGATTTTGATAGTTCTTCGATTTAAGCTATAAGCGGTCAGCCTTAGTTGACACATAGTACTTCATGCGTATCGATTATAGCTCTATGCTATTCGCTTCTATAACCCTTAACTCATACCTCAGAACTCTATATTTTCAGTTTCTTGATCCTCGCGACTTCCTGCACGTCTTTATCACCTCTGCCTGAGAGGTTAACGATGATAATCGAATTCCTGCTCATTGATTCAGCAACCTTTACAGCATGCGCTATTGCATGGGCGGATTCGAGTGCAGGGATTATGCCTTCCGATCTGCTCAGTAGTTCAAATGACTTCAGCGCCTCACGGTCTGTCGCATACGTATATTCAATTCTCTTTTTATCTCTGAGATAGCAGTGTTCGGGACCGACAGAAGCATAATCCAGTCCGGCGGAGACTGAATGGGTGCCAAGAATGTTGCCGTCTTTATTCTGCAGGAGATAACTTTTGCATCCTTGAAATACTCCCAGTGAGCCGCCGGCAAAGCGGGCTGCATGCATGCCGGATTTTATCCCGTGGCCTCCTGCTTCAACCCCGATCATTCTGACCTTATCATGCAGAAATGCATAAAAAAGACCTATTGAATTACTTCCGCCGCCGACGCATGCAATGAGACAGTCGGGCAGTCTTTTTTCAGCTTTCAGTATCTGCTTCCGAGCCTCCCGGCCGATTACGGACTGAAAATCTCTCACCATGAGAGGATAGGGATGTGGACCGAAAGCCGTTCCGAGAACATAATGAGTATTGTGGACATTTGTTGTCCAGTCGCGCAGGGCTTCGTTGATTGCGTCTTTCAGTGTTTTTGAACCTACATTAACTTCAGTGACGTTTGCGCCGAGCAGCCTCATCCGAAAGACATTCAGTGCCTGCCGCCTTATATCCTCGGAGCCCATGTAAATTTCACATTCAAGTCCTGTCAGGGCAGCTCCCGTGGCAGTGGCAACACCGTGCTGACCGGCGCCTGTTTCAGCGATTAAACGGGTTTTCCCCATTTTTTTTGCAAGCAGTGCCTGGGCAATTGCATTATTGATCTTGTGTGCTCCGGTATGGCAGAGATCTTCTCTTTTTAAATATATCCTGGCTCCGCCAAGCTGTTTCGTAAGATTCCTGGCAAAATACAGGGGAGTAGGCCTTCCTATATAGTTTCCCTGGAGTTCCTTGAGTTCTTTACAAAAGGCTTCATCTTTTTTTATTGATTTATAGGAATTCTCAAGCTCGATCAGCGCTGGCATGAGGGTTTCCGGCACAAACCGTCCGCCATAAATGCTGAAATGCCCGCTGCGGTCTGGAAGTCTTTTGATTTTTCTGTTCATTTAGCCTGAAAATATCAAATTGTATAAAATTTGCAACTGATTATTATATCACAGTGATCAGGAATTGGAATAGAAATTATAAAGAGAATTTTAAGGTTTTTCCTCTTTCATTTCTGAAATAAATAAATTATACTGGTAAACACTGTCATGGAAATTAGCAATAAAGAAAAACAGTTAATAAACAAGTTCCTTCGGAATATCCCCCTCTTCGAAAACTTCCCGGATGATCATATCGATCAGGTAGTAGAAGATTTCAGAATCATTTCGGTCAAGAAGGGGGAAGATATTGTTTTCAGGGATGATGAGGGAACAGATCTTTTCATCGTTGTGAAAGGAAAGGCCAAGGTGAGCCTGCTGAGCAGGGAAGGGCAGGAGTTTGTTCTGACCGCCTTCAGAAAAGGTGATTTCTTCGGGGAGATGAGCCTTATTGACGGCAAATCAAGATCAG
>Ga0111163_1077_pt1 | contig 17042 bp, 18 predicted proteins | sample DeeMarSeWOR28_12_FD_80262 | JGI IMG/M metagenome (GOLD analysis project Ga0111163, IMG submission 80262) | Nitrospira bacterium SG8_35_4 | reverse complement strand
GGTATTGGTTCAGGCACATTGACGCGTGAAATTGTAGTATTCAATCAGCAGGCCTTTAATTATTCGTTTGCCGGGTTGCAGCAGGATTACATGGACATTGTTACTGTAGAAGGTCTTGAATTAGAGATGTACGATTTGAAAACTCCATTCGGTCCTTTATCTCCCGGGTACTTGTCTATTTATGGTTCATTAGATATCCCGACAACCATGGGAACGGTAGTAATTAACAGTTCCGGAGATTTTACTTTTCAGGCAGAAGTGCAGGAGGTTGTAAACAGTGACAGTGATAATGATGGTGTGCTGGATGAGGATGATGCTTGTGGCAGCACACCATTGGGTGAAGTGGTGGATGAACAAGGATGTTCAATTGGTGAGCTGCTGAGCGGTATCACCGCTGACATTGATTTCCGTCCGCGGACTCTGAATAAGAAAAGCAAAGGCAGATGGGTCGGAGCATTCATCGAGCTGCCGCAGGGTTACGATATCAATGATATTGACCGATCATCCATATTGCTTGAGGGGTCAGTCCCCGCCAGTCCCCGGTTCTACCGCATCGGCGACCACGACCGGGACGGGATCCCGGACCTGATTGTGAAATTTAAAAGAAGAGACGTGATCGATGTCCTGACGGAGGGTGATGAAGTTCCTGTTAGAGTCTCTGGAACTGTAGGGACAACCACCTTTGAAGGAATGGACTCAATCCGGGTGATCCCGGAACACAGGTGGAGTCATCACTCTTCCCGCAAGCACTGCAAGAGCAATCATAACCGGAAAGGGCATAAACATTAACCGGAGCGCCGTGTCCACTTCCGGTGTGGACACGGCGCTGCACTCACTTCAAAGATGTGCTTGTTATAGTGAATAAAGACACAGGATCAGAAAACATTGAAAGGTTTGTGTCCTCTGGTAAGCTGTTTGGCTGTTTCAGTAAAGAGTTCAGCACGTAATTGACGGAGTTGAGTTGTAGCTGGAAACTCGAGAAATATAAGTCTCAATTATCAAGCCTGCCCCCTCAATTCTAGTGAAATTTTGTGTTCTGCATTACAAATGATTTGTAAAATTCCTGTTAACTTAAATTAATCATGAATAAGGAGGTTTGATTATGTACAGAGCAGTTAATAATATAAGATCACAAAACGGTTTTACATTAATTGAACTTCTCGTCGTTGTTGCAATCATCGGGGTTCTTGCCGCAATCGCGATACCAGCATATCTTGGACAGAGAGAAAAGGCACGCGTGACGGCTGTTGCGGGGAGTGCGAAGGGCGCTGTTTCAGAGGTATTGGCAGTCCTGGATTCGTATGTTGCAGGGAACCCTTTTATTCTGCTGGATTCCAGCGGTGTTGAGAGATGTATTGAGGCATCCAATGCAGCAACAACGGGGGTAACCTGCCAGGCGATCTATAGTCAGGCCGCGGGCTCTACATATACGGCATATCCGAATGGTATGACCGGTATCCTGACTGCTATTTTAGATCACCATTATGGTAAAGGGGAAAGAAGTCCTTTCAGCACAGGCTCTCTCTTTGTGAATACTCCGGGTACTGCAGGGACTGTTGTGGTTTCATCAGCCGGCAACCGGTCGATCCGCATAGAGGCCTTCGGAGATTCTACAACGAATGCCATATACGCTGAAAATGTTTACGCGCGATAATAGCCGGTTAAAGGAGCAGGCACCGATGAATTAAGAAGTATTTTACATTATGGAAGATTGTGAGGGCCTGGTGAATGCCAGGCCCTTCTTCGTATTGCCCACTGCCACATTATGTCACTTGCGACAGAATATTTTGATTTATTGGATAAATTTAACAGAAGGCACATTCCAACCTCCTAAAAAGGCTGCATTTTGCAACAATTTTCGAGCTGGTATAAAACCTGCATACACTATCTGTAAATTGAGTTGATAAACGAAATGAAAAGGGGGTAATAAATTTTGGAACATTGGGTAAATGAAGCTACCCAACAAAGTCGTCTCAGGTCACTAGCCGACCTGAATAAAATTAGTAAAGGAGAACAACATGTACAAAGCAGTTCATAATTTAAGAGAGCAAAATCGGCATCCTGGCAGCTATCGCTATCCCTGCATATCTCGGCCAGAGAGAAAAGGCACGGGTCAGGGCTGTTGAGGGAAGCGCAAAGGGATCAGCCTCTGATACACTGGCAGTTCTTGATTCCTATGTTTCGGGAGACCCGTTTATTCTGCTTGGATCTGATGGTGCAGAGGACTGTTTCCAGGCGTCTGACGCGGCATCAACAGGGAAGACATGCGCAGCAATCTACAACCAGGCCGCTCAGCAGACATACACCGCGTATCCGAATGGAATGGCCAATATCATATCCGAATGGAATGGCCAATATCATCACCGGTATCCTGAATCACCATCAGGGCAAGGGTGAGAGGAGCCCGTTTGGAACAGGATCACTGTTTGTCGGTGCTACCGGTACAGCAGGGACAGTTGTAGTTGCTTCGGCCGGCAACCGTTCAGTTCGAATTCAGGGATTTGGAGATTCTACAACCAATGCCATATTCGATGAAACGGTTTTTGCCAGATAATAATCAGCTGATGGAGGAGTCGGCAGCAACATAAACATGACTCCGAAATCATGATTGGTCTTTAAGGGGCCTGGTTTATTCCAGGTCCCTTTTTTTCTTCTTTGTAAGTCAAATCACAGATACTGTGCGAATTAACCAGTAATATAAGGAAGATGACGATACTGCATAAATCAAGGAACAGCAGGATGAATAAGCGTGTGACCCTGATAGTTATGGGTATTGCTTGCGTAATTATGCTGACAGCCTGCAACACGATGCATGGATTGGGCAAGGATATTGAGAGTGTTGGACATGCAATGAAAAAGACTGCTGGGAAAGAATGAGGCATTCATGCCTGTAATGGAGGAGACTGTATGAATAATCTAATGGAACGCGGAGTGACATGCCCTTCATGCGGACATGATGATTTTAATCCGGAAATACAATGTTCGTGTGGTTATCAGGCTGATGAGTCATTTATGACTGAATCATTTATAGCAAAATCCGAGAAAAAAGAAACTCGCCTGGCAACTGAAAAATCGCTGCCGAATGTGGCAAAGACACAAAAAGGAAAGGCTGCAAAGGAAATTGTCATAAAGGAAGTCGATTCATGGATCATCAGTTTCTCTCCGGCTGACAACTCGATCAGTCTCGGGACGCCAGCACTCCAGTCCTTCAGACTGAAGCTTCAGTTGCATGATGTAGAGGAATTGCTGGATGTTCTGTACCATATGACCGGGCAGGAAAAAACAACGAGAAAGCTCAGTCTTTCATCGGATGAAATAAATGAGCTGGTTAAAAAAGTGTATGGCATGATAGAAGAAAAAAAATCTAAAATGACTATCAAGTTTTCTGAGGATGAACTGAAAAGTATGGCTGATATGATTAACACGAAATTACAGGTTTCAACGTAAAGAGAGGGATCATTCACTTTGAAATGAACAATAATCTGGGGACCACAATCAAGCAAAGTCCAGGGCATCAAAAGGAGTACTACCCCAGGTCCGGTCACATAGCAGTCATGCTGGGATTTATAACCATGGAACAGCTGAAGGCAGCGATGAGTCAGCAGATAGATGATGACCTCAATGAGCGGCCGCACAGATTTTTAGGAGAAATCCTTCTGGACAGCGGATGGATCACACATGATGAACTCAATATAATTTTAGATGAGCTCTACAAAGAAGAAATGAGGGCAAAGGGCAAACTATAAATCCGGTTAACAAGAAAGAAGGTCATGAAAAATACATCCAATATTCATAGTACGGTCTATCGAAAGATATTTTTATTTAAAAAAACGTTTAGAAGTATGAAAAATGCGGTTGGTATAAAGCCGAATTATACGAACTTAATCTCAAAAGGCGAGAAATATCTCCGGTTGGGCATGTACAGGGATGCCGTAAACATCTATGAGCATGCAATTATCATCAACCCGCGGGATGCAGAAGCGTACTATAATCTTGGAACTGCCTATGACAGCATAGGTATGTTTAAAGAAGCAATAAGCGCCTACAAACAGGCTATCAGCAGCAAATCCAAATATTTTCATGCAATGAATAAACTCGGCATCGTTTACGGTAAGGTCGGAAAGCTGAAAGAAGCCATTGCCATGACAAAAAGAGCGATTAACATAATGCCCAATGCAGCGACAGCATATAAGAATCTCGCATTGTATCACGAAAAATTGGGAGAACATCGGGAAGCCATAGACTCTCTGAAACAAGTAGTCTCGATAGAACCTGATGATTCAACGGCGCATTCTAAACTTGTTAAATATTATTTGAAATTAAATGACAAAAGCTCTGCTTCAATCCATTCCCAGATAGTGAAAAAGCTGTCTCCTCAAAAGGCGGGCAGGCTGTAGTAGCTCGCAACGAACGCGTTTAATCACCAATTCCTGCTTGCAATTAATCAATAGTAATTGATATCCCTCTGCTGTAATCGTTCTGAAGTGTATCATGATTTTGTGTAAATAGAAGTTCCGTAAAGCATGAACACACGATTTGCACGGATAGCAGGGTCCACTATTTATTTATCGAAGATGGTAACATAAAAAAACTATTATCTTTCTGTAAAAAAGGACGTATTTTGGCAAGACATTTCCTCAATATACCTATTGTTTATAAGCTGGGGACCAAATGCATGAGGTATATACCTGCCTTTATATCGTACGCGTTTGCCCGGATGATTGCTGACATAAGTATGAAATCGCACAAATCTTCTGTGGAGAATATATCGGACAACTTTCGCAGGATTTACCCCGAAGCTTCGGGTGAAGAACTCTACAGAAAAACGAGGCAGCTGTTCAGAAACTACTCTGAATACCTTGTAGATTACGGCAGGTTTGCGGAGCTGGATAAAGACACCCTGTTAAAAAAGATTGTCCATTTTGACGGCGAGGACAATCTGACCAGTGCATTGAACCTCGGAAAAGGTTTGATCCTGCTCACGGCCCACCTTGGAAACTGGGAGCTCGGCGGGATCTTTTTCAGCGCGTATGGGTTAAAAGTAAATGTGCTGACATTGCCGGATGAGGATCTTGAGATTGACAGCAACCGGAGCCGTTATCGGGAGAAATATGGGGTAAGCACGATAACAGTCGGGGATTCGCCTTTGTCTACGGTCAGCCTGGTTAACGCATTGAATAAGAATGAAGTGGTGGCAATGCTGATAGACAGGTACGACAGTGAACAGGATAGTGTAAAATTTGGCTTTCTCGGGAAGGAGATACTGATTCCCCGGGGCCCCTTTATTTTAAGCAGAGTTACAGGCGCTCCTGTTGTTGTAGCGTTTGTGGTAAAGGAAAACGGAGAGTATAAGGGTATTGTCGAAAAACATTTTATTGTGCAGCGTGAAGACAGGGATGAAGCGATTGTTGAGAAGGTAGTGAGAATTTTTGAAAAATATGTTGTAAAATATCCCGATCAATGGTACGACTTTCGATGACTGCCTGACTTTTTTACTTTCGGTTGCCTTATGTATAGTGGAAAATGCGAAATAACGAAAGAAAGTGTTGAATCATTCAACAGGGTTCCCCCCCTGACGTTATCCGGAAGTCCGATCCCTCCAATTATTAAAGGGCTGCCCAAAAAGACGCTCTCATTGTGTCCTGAATGTCTCGCCACAATTCCGGCTACTGAATATGAAGAGGACGGCAAGGTACTTATGAGCAAGGAATGCGTCGAGCACGGGGTGTTTAAAGACATTATTTCATCTGACGCCAGGATCCTGCTTGAACTCGAAAGATGGCATTTCCGGGATGGCCGGGGTTTTGAAAACCCGCAGGTGAAAGACGCCACGGCCTGTCCCACGGAATGCGGCATTTGCAATATGCATCTGACCCACACCGCGGTGGCAAATGTTGATCTGACCGGAAGGTGCAACCTCTCCTGCAATATATGTTTTGCCGACTCAAATACCTATCTGTATGAGCCGTCCTTTGAGGAAGTGTACCAGATGCTCAAGAGGCTCCGTGATGAAAAACCGGCCCCCTGTACAACAGTGCAGTATACCGGTGGTGAGCCGACTGTTCATCCGGATTTTCTTAAAATAGTAAGGGCATCAAAGGAACTCGGCTTTACCCACATTCAGGTTGCGTCAAATGGTCTCAAGCTTGCAGACCCCGATTTTGCCATGAAGGCCAGGGAAGCCGGACTGCAGTATATCTATCTCCAGATGGACGGGGTGTCTGACGATGTGTATGAGACAATCCGGGGACGCAGGCTTTTTGAAACAAAGTTAAAGGTCATTGAATCTGCGAGGAAATCAGGACTGAGGATCATTTTCGTCCCCACGGTCATCCGGGGCGTGAATGACCATCAACTCGGTGACCTCATTCGTCTTGCTTTTGATAATCTGGATGTCCTGACAGGCATTTCTTTTCAGCCAATCGTGTTGACCGGGCGGGTGACCGAAGAACATCGCTTTAAAAAACGTTACACGCTTGCCGACATGATGCATGACGTGCACCGGCAGACCGGTTTTGCTGATCCCCATAAAGACTGGTTTTCCCTGAATTCATCGACGCCGTTTGTAAGGCTGGCGGAGTCTCTCACCGGATCTTCCTATTCAAACAACGCATGCCACCCTCACTGCGGGGCGATGGCGCTGCTTTTTGTCGATAAAAACAGAAGTGCGGTACCGGTGACAAAGTTTCTTGACCTGTACAATGCATTAAATGATATAGACAAACTGGCAATGAGGACGGCAGGAACAAAATTCAAAATTTTTTCCCAGTTAAGATCATTAAACGTATTGCGGAAACACTTCAGATCAGACAACGCGCCGGAGGGTCTGAGTTTTCTGAAATTTCTTAAAACTCTCGACGGATATGCAGACAAAAAATATTCATGGGACAAGAAGTACAGCGGGCATACGTACAAAACATTTTTCCTGTTCGGCATGCACTTTATGGATAACTACAATTATGACCTCCAGCGGATCAGGAGGTGCGGTGTTCATTATTCAGCAGTAGACGGGAAGCTTTATCCATTTTGCACCTATAATTCAGGACATACGTTCAGGAACCGTGTAGAAAAGCAGTATGTCGATACAAAACGGAGCTAACTCCATTTCTGTTCTTTCTATCCTTTCATTTTTGCTTGTCTTACTTTTCGCACTTTCAACGGCAGACGGTACATCCACTGAAAAACCTATTCATGATGGTATGGAGATTCTGCAGCATATCAGGGAAAAGCATAACAATACCCATTCAATACGGGCCACTGTTTATCAGGACAAGAACCTTGCGGCACTGAAAGATCCGGTCCATGTTGAAGGGACGGTTATTCTTGAGAAACCGGGCCTGCTCAGGTGGGAGGCTTATGTTCCTGAGAAGTCTGTTACCATTATAGACAGGAAGACCATACAGGTATACTATCCTGATGAAAGAGAGGCTGAGATTCATAAGCTTTCGGACCACTTCATTGCCCGTAACACAATGACATTTTTCGGATCCGTCATGTGGGGAGAGATGGAGAATATGGAAAAGAGATTTGCCGTTTCCATACATCAGGTAGAGGGAGAACTGAGTATTCAGCTTGAGCCGCGTTCAAAGATTGTATCCCGCTATCTTTCATCCATCATAATCCGTTATAACAATCAGACGGGAATGCCCCGGGGGTTTGAAGTGACGACGCCAAAGGGGGACAGGACCGTTACAAGGATTGAAGACCTTACGGTAAATCCAGAGATAGCACCAGATGCATTTACCCTGAAATTCCCCCCTGAAGTCCGCGTCAGGGACTACTCGGTGACAGTGGATATGAACTGAAATGCTATTGGTCATCAGCGATATTAATAATGCCTTAATATTTTTAAACCGATATGGAAGCCAGTTCCAGAATTTTTAAGACAATGCAGAGGTTGAACCTCCGTTTCTGGAGGTTCAACCTCGACCAGGGTTATGATATGTCGCACCTTCAGAGAGATAAAAATTCTTCCACAATCTCCCGTGTCTTTGATCATGGGATCAGAGTTCGCTATGTATACTGTCATTAAGGTATTGACAGTCATTGCGCTGGTAATCGCGGGCCTGCTGTATTACCCCTATCTGAATCCTGAGAATATCGCTGCCTTTATTGACGACAATCACGTTGCGGCCCCGCTGATCTTTGTCCTTATCTGCGCGGTACGGCCTCTCCTGTTTTTTCTGCCGTCAATGGGCCTGACGATTGTTGCGGGGGTGCTGTTCGGGGCGCTCTGGGGAACAGTCTATGTAGCCATTGGCGGAGCATGTTCAACGGTGGTCGGATATTTCTTTGCCAGGTGGCTCGGAAGGGATACGATCAGAAAGATGACACAGTTCAGTAAAGGCTTAAACCGGCTTGACGAATGGGCCAGACAGTATGGAAGGAACGCCGTTCTATCAATGAGATTATTTAATATGCCATGGGATGTTGTCAGTTACTGGGCAGGCCTTACGGGGATTAACTTCAGGGAGTTTTATATTGCCAGCATGATTCCGCTGGTGCCGGTCAGTTTTTTGTACACCTATTTCGGGAGCAGGGTGTTTGAGCCTGAAAGTGCCGGATTTATCGTTGCGCTTTCGATCATGTTTTTGATGGGGGCGCTGCCGTATATACGGTGGAAGTGGAAAAAGAGGGCCTATGGATAGACGGATAGGCGTTATAAAACTGCCGATCAACAGGCTTCACATCGAGTTGACCAATGCCTGCAATTTTTCGTGTGAGTTCTGCCCTGACTCAAAGATGAAGAGAAAGAGGGGCTTTATGTCCGTTGATATGGCAAAGTCAATCCTGGATCAGGTTAGTGAATTCAAGGATATCAATATGGTGCTCTTTCATGTGCTTGGTGAACCGACATTGCATCCTGACCTGATCGAAATAGCCGGATACGCTTCATCCAGAAAGTTGAAGACCTGTATAACGACCAATGGAAGCCGCTTAAGCCGTGACATGCTTCACGCGCTCCAGAAAGCAGGGGCCCGGCATATCATCATATCTCTCCAGACGCCTGATGAACGGACGTTTTCGATGCGCGGGGCAAAAGACATTTCGTTCAGTGAGTATGCAGACCAGATTACGTCGGCCGTCAAGACACTGATCGATGAAGAATTAGACATTGAGCTTACAATCAGCTTTTTGTCATCCCCCCTGCGCCGCTTGATCATTCCCATAGCAAAAGAATTCAGCATTGCCGATACGTCAAAGCAATTAAGGGCATATCTGAAATTATGGGCTGAGAAAGTGATGACAGGAACAACCTTAGAGGACAGGCTTCCGCAGGTCCTGAAAAAGATTAAACGCGCACGGTGTTTCAGCCAGAACAGGATCCGTTTAAGTGACAGGCTCTCCTTTGAGACCCGGATCGTGGGAGACTGGTCGACCCATTTTCAAAAGAGGATCGTCAAGGCCCGGTTCGGGTACTGTCCGGGGCTGCAGGAAAACTTCGGCATCTTATGGAATGGCGACTATGTGTTCTGCTGTACAGATTATGAAGGGCGGACATCAACAGCCAATTTCAACGACATGTCGATACGGGATTATCTCAGTTCAGGGCCGGTGCAGGAGATGGTAAAAGGAATGCAGAGATTCTCTGAATTCGCTTGTGAAACAGGTCGGCTCTGTATTATACTTTAAAACACTTTCCAGAAACAGACTAAACCTCTAGGGGGAGCTTCTATGAAAAAACTTCTTTTTCTACTGGTAATCATCCTTTCATTACTCATTCCTTTCCGAGGAGCATTCAGTGAAGATGATGCCTATTATGCCCGTTGTAATCTCAAGGTAATAAAGGGGAGTTACATTACCTGGGTTAACTGGCAGTCTACCAAAACACTGATACCGGTAGGGACCAGACTGAACGTCGTGATAGGCAGCAAGGGAGCTACCATTACAGACGTTGAAACCGGTAAAACCTACAGCCTTGACACCGGAAGCAGCGGAGACCCGTATCTCGAAAAGTTCGTAACACGGGAAAAGATCGATATCGGGCTGTTCCCGGATGATGTCCAGAGAAATATAGCCAATGCAGTCGCAAAGGTCGGCATGACCAAGGAACAGGTCTATATCGCCATGGGACCGCCGGCTTGGGCCGGAAAGAATACAGACAGCATGACGTATACGGAAATAATGCGTGAAAACCTCTGGACCTACAAGCGGAAACGGTTTGCCAAAAATATCGGCGTCTCATTTGACCCTGTTTCAGGACTGGTCGACAAGACCGAGGGGATCTGGGGGAAATGATAATAAATTACCTTATAGCTCCAAATAAACCTGCTGTTCATAACTTAAAAGAGGAGGGGAAATGAAACTGTCAAAAAATATGCTGTTAGCACTGATTAGCTGTTTACTGATGATAAGCTGTGCTCATCACTCTGTTCCAAAACAGGTTCCAGAAGTCGGCATGGACATAGTGGGTTCTTACGATCAGAAATATTCGGTTGATCTTATTAACGATCAACCGGATACCTCGGAGAATTTATATTGGTCTATGGGTGTTCACAGATATTATGCAAACTACAATACATGGACCCAGTTTTTTATAGATAACTATACAAAAGAGCTCGAAAAGAGGGGGGTTGACGTTTCAGATGACAGTCCGAATAAAGTGAAGGTGCGTCTCAGTGATTTTGCCTTTATGCAGGGATTTGCTGTTGTTAGATCTAACATTAAGATAAAACTTGAGTCGCCGGATAGAAGCTGGGTCAAGGAATGGGTAGAAAGTGACAAGTCCGGATGGAGTGGAGGACGTGCACTCGGAAGTACTGTTTATCGAGCTATTGAAAGATTATTGCGGGATGAGGAAGTAATGAACAGAATGAAGATCTGATTCAATGCTTAACGTTAAAATTATTTTAATGAAGGGGTGTTCAGAAAGAAGAGGAGGGACGATATGAGCTGTTTTTCAAAGTTAAGTCAAGTAACACTAATTGGATTGGCGCTTGTCTTCATTACGGGTTGTGCCCGACCAGTAGAATTTAAACAGCCCGACACATATCAGCACAGTTCTGAAATACCCCTCAGGGCAGCCTTTTATATGGACGATAATCTGAAAAATATGATCGTTTCATCAAGGGCGGCCAGTTCAGGTATTGCTAACCGGTGGGACATTCAGGCCGGTGACGCGGTGCATAAATATGCTACCTCATATCTCCCGAATGCATTTACAGGCTTCAGGGAAATCAGTGTTCCTGGCCAAGGCGATTACGATGTGTTAATAAAGGTTACTGATATAGGTTTTAACATGGGAGGGCAGGCCGCACATTCTGATGTGTCGTTTGTTGTTGAAAGCCCGGGAGGAGCAAAGCTGTTCAGCAACAAGTATCATGCTGACGGCCCGTCAGGCTACGGGCGCGTATTTATGGGCGGTGCGTTTGCTCAGAAATCAGCCATTCGCCAGAGCACGCATGTTGTAATGGAAACTATTTTTAAAAACCTTGTGGATGATATTAATTCAAACTATAATAGCTGGGGGTTGTAATAATTCATGCCAGACAAAAAACTGATCTTAATATCACCTCTGGCTGAGAAGAGCCTGCTCGGCGGTGACTTTTATTTCCGGATGCCCTATCTGGGGCTCTTAAAGGTTGCTGCCCTGACACCTCCGGACTGGGATGTAGCGATCATCGACGAGAAGGTTGAGGGTGTTGATTTTGATCAGCATGCTGATATTGTGGGAATTACCGCAATGACGCCCGCGGTGAACCGTGCATACCGCATTGCCGATGAATTCAGAGCGCGGGGCAAAACAGTTGTGATGGGCGGCATGCATATCTCAAAACTCCCTGATGAAGCGCTTCAGCACTGCGATTCCGTTGTTGTCGGTGAGGCTGAAGAATTGTGGGGAACGCTCCTGGATGATTTCAGAAAGGGTGAATTGAAGCGCCTGTACAGGCATGAAAACGGCTATCCCTCTCTGGATAATCTTCCCCTTATTAACTGGGACCTTTACAAAGATAAACGATACCTGCCCGTGCACTCCATTGAAACCACCCGCGGGTGTCCCCACAACTGCGAGTTCTGTTCTGTAACAAATTCATTTGGCGGCAAATTCAGAAACAGGCCGGTCGATGACGTGGAAAGAGAGATCCAGAGTCTCAAGCCGTTTGAGGGCAGGTTCATTCTGAAAAATACTGTTTTTTTTGCAGACGACAATATCATCAGCAGCAGGAGGCATGCAAAAGAATTATTAACGAGAATCATTCCCTACAACCTGAAGTGGGTGGGACAGGCATCGGTCAACATCGCAAAGGATGACGAGATCCTCGACCTCTGCCGCAAGAGCGGGTGCATGGGAATCCTGATCGGGTTTGAGTCCCTGTCAGCGGACAGCCTCTCTCATATGGGCAAGGGGTTTAACAAGCCCCAGAACTACATTGATGTAATCAAGAAAGTGCATGACTACGGTATCGGCATCAACGGCTCCTTTGTCCTCGGCTTTGACCATGACGACGAAGGGATCTTTGACCGTACGCTCGAGTTTATTGTAAAGGCAAAACTCGATGTCTGTTACTTTTCAATTCTGACACCCTATCCAGGCACACGGCTGTATGCACAGATGCGTGAAGAGGGAAGGCTGATCGATCATGACTGGTCGAACTACAATACAAACTATGTCGTATACAGACCGAAACTGATGACACCCGAAAGGCTCCTGAACGGGTTTTATGATGTCCTCAAGGGAAGTTTTTCCTACTCATCGATATTCAGGCGGTTGTGGGGGAATGGGACCTATAAGAATTTTTTCTACCCCATGAATTTTGGTTTCAGGCAGTCTATCAAGAAGACTGTAAAGCGCAAATACAATTTCCCCCAGGAAATAAACGCGTAACAGATTTACAGGAATCCTGTAAAGGAATTCAATGAATATTTTACTTGCCAATCCGAAGAGCGTGAACGTCTTTGAGTCATTCGGGCTTGTCTTTCCTCCGCTCGGACTCCTTTATGTAGCGGCATCCGCTGAAAAGGCGGGCTTTGAAGTTGCATTGGAAGATTTCTTTGTCTCCAAAAACAAACCGAAAGACTTTAATTTTAGCGGTTATGATGTTGTTGGGATTACATCGGATACGCGCCGCTTCCCGGGGGCCCTTGAGATTGCGAAGAGGGCGAAGCAGCACGGGTGCACGGTGGTGATGGGAGGGCCGCATCCTGCATTTGTTGACGAAGATGTCCTGAAAGAGAAGTATGCAGATTTTACCATAAAAGGGGAGGGAGAGATAACCTTTCCGGAACTGCTGAATGCGCTAAAAGATGGCGGCGATCTTTCCGGGGTGAAGGGGATCAGCTACCTTGAGAAAGGGAACGTTGTCAGAACCGGATCGAGGGAACTGGTAGAAGATCTCGACACGCTTCCTTTTCCGGCACGGCACCTGATCGATGTTAACGCATACAAACGGTTCGGGCTCAAGTACGGGGGACAGCGCTCTGTTGCTGTCCTGTCCACCAGCAGGGGGTGCCCCAATGAATGCAATTTCTGCGTGTCTCCGCAGATGTACGGAAGAAGGTGGCGGGCCAGGACCCCTGAATCAGTTGTGTCTGAAATTGAGCATGTCTATCATGAGTACGGGTTCAGGGCCGTTGCATTCTGCGACGACAATTTTACCGTATCCCCGAAAAGAGTAAAGGAAATCTGTTCACTGATTATAGAAAAAAAGCTCGATATCTGGTGGTGGGCGCTTTCGACCACGAGCACGCTGTTGAGAAACGAAGATATGGTCGCGCTTATGGCGAAAGCGGGTGCAAAGACTGTATATATTGGTGTCGAAAGTCCTGACCCTGCGGCACTCAGGGAATTCAATAAAAACGCGAAAGCAGACGCTCCTTCAAAGGCAGTGGCGCTGCTGAAACGAAACGGGCTCGAGGTTTTTGCCAGCTATATACTCGGCGGAGTCAATGATGACATCAGGGCTATTTTCAGGACAATAAAATTTGCCCGCTCCCTCGATACGTCGGTGGCGCAGTTCAGCATACTGACGCCGTATCCGGGCACGGTCCTTTTTAATAAACTGAAAGGCCGTCTGCGCCATAGAAAATGGCATTTATACGATGGCATCCATCTTGTATTCAGACACAGGAATGTCCCCTTTGTCCCGATGGAGCTGCTGCTGATCTGGGCGTATGTCAGTTATTATGCGCGCGGGTGGAGGGCCGTGAAGGGCTTTCTGAAGGCGTTTGTCAAAAACGCGCCGGTACTGAAGTTGTTCTATGGCAAGGCGAATTAACTCAGGATTCATGGGGAAAGAATCGCATAACAAAGTCCTGGTTCTTGACGGCATGTGGAACAAGACCCTTGCCGCCGTGCGTTCACTCGGGCAGCGGGGATTTCACGTAACAGCAGGGGAGTGGACCCGGTTTGCGACTGCCCTGTTCTCGAGATACTGCAGCAGAAGGGTTGTGTATCCCTCGCCGGTCCTGGCACCCGAAAAATTTCTTGACTGGCTCATTGCTGAGATCAGGACAAACAGCTATGACATGGTCCTGCCGGCAGAATTGAGTACACAGATGCTGCTTGCAAAGAACAGAAGCGATATCGAAAGATACACACGGTTCCCTTTTGCAGACCACGATCAGACTTCTCATGTCCAGGACAAGGCATGGTTGATGCGGTATGCGATTGAGAATGGGATACCCTGTCCCGGGACGCTGTTTCCCGAAAGCGTCAGATCAGTAGAAGCAATGAGGGAAGAGGTTGCGTATCCGGCAGTGATCAAGCCGCGGGTCAGTTCAGGCTCAAGGGGCATCGTCTATGTAAAAAGTCCGGATGACCTTGTTGCATCATACAGGACAGTGCACAGGAAGTACCCGGACCCGGTTATTCAGGAGTTTATCTCCAGCGGCGGTGCCTATGGCGTGGGGGCGTTGCTGAACTTCAACTCTGAACCGCGGGCCTCGTTTGTGTACCGGCGTCTCAGGGAATATCCGGTGAGCGGCGGACCCAGCACGCTGCGCGAAAGTGTCAGGAATGAAGAGATCAGGTCCCTGGCCCTCGATATATTGAAATCTCTTAAATGGACAGGTATTGCCATGGTAGAATTCAGAGTGGACAGCAGAGACGGCAGGCCAAAGCTCCTTGAGATCAATCCACGATTATGGGGGTCGCTCTGGCTTGCGATACGGTCAGGCGTTGATTTCCCGTACCTTTTATATAAGATGGCTGTTGACGGGGATGTTGAACCCCTCCATGATTACCGGCCGGGAGTGAAGTGCCGGTGGCTGATACCGGGAGAATTCATGCATTTTCTCCACAACCCCCGTCGGTTCAGGCTGGACCCCGGTTTTTTTTCAGGGGATGCAGAGGATGACATTTTGTCGTTTGATGATCCGCTGCCGACTGTTGGCCGGATATCGTCGCTCTTTCCTCTGATATACAGAAGGGAAATGAGAGAAATACTATTTTAGGAGGAGGGAACAGATGAAGCATAATTTCAGGATCTTTGCAGTACTCTTTTTTGCAGCAATCGTTTCAGGGATCGTGCCGCAGGCGATAGCGCTCGACGAGGACCAGGACCAGGACTACCAGAGAGCAAGAAAGCTCCTTACTGAAGAAAACTTTGTAGAGGCCATGAATATTTTGAAGGAACTGGAACGGGAAAATCCTGATGACTTCAGAGTTCAACTTGCCATAATCGATACGAACGTTGACCACGCACGGATGTTAAAGGGGAATAACGACCCGAGCTGGAAAGCAAAAGTTTATACCGCATTTAATGATTTAAAGGCGATCTACCGTGCTCACCAGTCGTCTCCTGAAGTCTATCTCTCCTTTGCAAAATGCTATGCGTTAAACGACAGGTTTCAGAAGGCGAGAAAATCTCTGAAAAAGGCCTTTTTTTATAACCCCGGCTCTGCTGACGGGCTCATTGTGCAGGGTGACATATACTTTGACAGGGCAAAGCAGATGGCAGAGAACGTATTTGACAAAGATGCAGAACAGGAAGGGTATCGGGCAAAGAGATTTGCTATCAAGTCTTACGAGGACGCGATGAACAGCGGAGGCCTCAACCCTGAAACAAAGGCCATGATATCATATAAGCTGGGAGATTTATATAATCACTTCAGGCAAAAAGACAAAGCACGGGAATACTGGACGAAGGCGGCACAAGCAGATTCTGAAGGGTACTGGATAAAAAAGTCCCAGGACAGGCTCACGTTTCTGAACTGAAGTCAGGAGGATTCAATGAGAAAATATGTTGTAACACTGGTTTTGATTTTTTTGTGTGTTTTCTCGTACGGTGCCGCACATGGCAGCGATTTCAAAAAGACGAGGATCGCGGTCCTTGATTTTCAGATCCAGGGGGCTGGATTTGAGACAGAGGATATGGGGAAGATAGTCGCGGAGTGGATGATTACGGCACTTGTTCAGGAAGGGAGATTTGATGTTATCGAGAGGAGGCTGCTCGAAAAAGTGCTGAAGGAGCAGAATCTCGGCGCCAGCGGTGTTGTCGATACACAAAGCGCGTCAAAACTGGGGAAGGTCCTGGGCGCACGGGTTGTCATATCAGGGACGGTTATAAAGCTTTCACGCTTAACAGAGGTCAACACCAGGCTCATTGATGTGCAGACCGGTTCGATTCTGGCAGCTGAGAAGGTTACGAGCGAGACAACAACGCGACTTGCAAAACTTATCAACCTCATGGCCATAAAGATCATCAAGAATTTTCCGCTTGAGGGGTATGTTGTCGAGAGGTCCGGTGACAGGGTTTTTATCGACCTGGGCAAGAGAGCGGGTGTAAGAAAAGGACTGCAATTCATTGTTTACAAAGAGGGGAAGATTATTCGTCACCCAAAGACAGGAGAGGTTCTGGATATTGAGCGTATTGAGACCGGACAGATAAAAGTCGAAGACGTCAAGGAGAAGACGTCAACTGCCAGAATTTTAAAGGAGTCTTCCGATGGAGTAATAGCATACGGTCAGATGGTCAGAAGCGCTGCTGAGAAAAGCAGCGGGGAACGGGAAATCGGTTTTTATTCACTGCCTCCGGAAGACAAACAGGAGCGGCTGAAGGCGGAAAAAGCGCGGGACACCAAGGCCAAATTCAGCTCCATTG
>Ga0111163_1012_pt1 | contig 17179 bp, 15 predicted proteins | sample DeeMarSeWOR28_12_FD_80262 | JGI IMG/M metagenome (GOLD analysis project Ga0111163, IMG submission 80262) | Nitrospira bacterium SG8_35_4 | reverse complement strand
AATTATTGAGGCCGCCATGCTGGCATATGCTCATGAATTTATAGAGGAAATGCCCAGCAAGTATCAGTCGGTCATCGGTGAAAGGGGCCTCACGCTTTCAGGAGGGCAGAGACAGAGGATTGCCATAGCACGTGCAATCCTGAAAAACCCGCCCATATTAATCCTTGATGAAGCAACATCCTCTCTTGATTCGGTTTCAGAGGGGATTGTACAGAAGGCCCTCGAAAAATTAATGAAGGGCAGAACAACCATTGTCATCGCGCACAGGCTTTCAACGATACGAAATGCAGACCGGATTCTGATTATCGATCACGGGGAAATTATTGACAGCGGTACGCACGACCAGCTGATGGCACGGAATGATACCTATATGAAGCTGTATAATGCATTTGCTCATGCCTGAAAACAGATTTATTAAGCACAATGACCAAATCCCAAATACCAGAACAATTCCAATTTCCGAATAACCAATCAATAAATAAAATTTTATCGGCGTCTGACTTTTTTAGTTTTTGGTCAGTGCAGTTTGGAACTTATGTGATATGTGGAATGTTGACTTTGGAATTTAATGAATACTCGGACAGTAACTGGTCCAAAACTTTATGAATTGCAATAGAGATCCAGTGGTAGAACAATGAGAATCCTGCATACTGAGTGGTCTGACGGCCTTGGCGGGCAGGAGAAGCGGGTCCTGGCAGAGGCCGCAGGACTCGTCAAAAGGGGCCACCATGTCGTGATTGCATGCAGGGAGCACGCAAGGATAAAAGACGAAGCGAGCAGGGCAGGATTGGCGGTTCAGACGTTCCCGCTGAGAAAGCCCTATGACATCGGAAGCATTATGAGCCTGACACGCTTTATCAGGGAGAACAGGTTCGATGTCGTCAACACCCACAGCGGTGTTGATTCGTGGATCGGCGGGCTTGCTGCAAAGCTGGCGGGTACACCTGTCCTGGCAAGGACCAGGCACCTTAACATCCCGCTGAAGAGAAGCATCCTGAATTTCATTCACTATTTGCCTGATGTCTATATAACCTGCGGGAAAAATATGCGGGATAATTTAATCGGGAACTGTGGGTTCCCTGCAGGGAGGGTTGTGAGCATTCCGAGTGCTCCTGACCCGGTGTTCAGCAGGGTTACAAAAAACAGGGCTGCAAAGACGAAGTACGGACTTGACATGAATTCACAGGTTATTACGTACGTCGGTATTTTGAGGAGCGTGAAAGGGCATGAGGTAACGTTCAGGGCAGTAAAAACTGTCGTTGAATCAATGCCCGGCGCGAAGTTCCTCATCGTCGGCGATGGTCCGAGAAAAGCGGCACTTCAGGACTATGTACATGACTTGAATGTATCGGATCATGTAATATTTAGTGGTTTTGTTGATGATATTGCAGAGGTATATTCGTTTACTGACGTTGCGATTTTGAGTTCGTGGTCGGAAGGACTGCCCCAGAGCCTGCTGCAGGCCATGGCATCCGGAGTACCTGTTGTTGCAACACGGGTCGGGGGAGTTCCTGAAGTTGTAATCCATGAAAAAACAGGCGTTCTGGTTGAGGCAGGCGACCATGAAGCGCTTGCCGGGGGAATCATAAAAATCCTCAGTGATAATCAATTTGCATCACAGCTTGTTGACAATGCACGGGAGCTTGTTCAGAAAGGGCATTCTCTTGAACATATGATTGATAAAATAGAAGGTTTGTATAATAGATTGCTGAAGCAAAAGGGGATATCGATTAACGATGAACGAATTGCGATTGACGAATAACTATTAATATATATGGATAATACTTACTTGACACTGCAATACAATTCAAAGGCCAGGTGGCTGAGTTTCTGGTATCAGATATCCGAGAGCCTTGAAGTTTCTCCCCGGAATGTTCTGGTGATAGGGAAAGGGAGCGGTATCGCTGAAAATGTAATAACTCAGCTTTCGAATCATAAAACCGGGGTCCTGACGCTCGACATCAATTATGCGGTGAATTCCGATGTGGTCGGCAATATCGCGAATCTTCCTTTCAGAAAAGACTCATTCGATGTGGCAGTGTGCTGCCAGGTGCTTGAACATATGCCGTTTGAGCAATTCCCGCTGCTGATGAGCGAGCTGCATAAGGTAGCAGCAAAACGGGTTGTTCTTTCTCTGCCCCACGGAAGGAAGCATTTAAAGGTTTCCTGTTCATTGCCATTTGGAGAAGAGAAGACATTGATTTTAAAAAACCCCTTTACAAAGCATTCCTGTTCGAGCAAACAGCACCAGTGGGAAATTGGAAGGGGGATATCGCTGAAGCAGGTCAGGTTTCACCTATCGAGACTGTTTGTTATCGAAAAGGAATATCTCAATGAGATAAGTTGTGATCACCGGTTTTTTATTTTAAAGAGGAGAAAACTGATTTAATCATAATTTATTGCATAACTAATTTCTTAAAGGAGCTTACATGAAATATCTGATTACCGGAGGGGCCGGATTCATAGGATCACATCTCACTGAGCAGCTGCTTGACAAAGGGCATGAAGTCTGCGTTATTGATGATCTTTCTACCGGAAGCATTGAGAATATAGAGCATTTAAAGCAGCGTCAGGGATTTACCTATGTCATTGACACAATAATGAATGCCCCATTGCTTGCCGAGCTCATTGATAAATGTGACACGGTATTTCATCTTGCTGCCGCCGTCGGGGTCATGCTTATTGTTGAAAGCCCGGTCCGGACCATAGAGACGAATGTGAAGGGAACCGAAGAGGTCCTCATTCACGCAAACAAGAAGAAGAAAAAAGTAATCATTGCATCTACCTCTGAGGTTTACGGCAAGAGCACGCAGAACAGGTTCAGTGAAGACGGGGACCTTGTCTTTGGTCCCACGACCAAGGGCCGGTGGAGTTATGCCTGCTCAAAGGCAATAGATGAATTTCTGGGACTGGCCTACTGGAAGGAGAAGGGGCTTCCTGTCTCGATCGTGAGATTTTTTAATATTGTCGGCCCGAGGCAGACCGGCCGGTACGGGATGGTCATCCCGAGGTTTGTAACCCAGGCCATTCAGGGTAAGGCCATTACCATTTTTGGAGACGGCAAGCAGTCCCGGTGCTTTGCCCATGTACGGGACGCAGCGCGTGCACTGGCTCTATTAAGTCAGGAAGAAAAGATGGTCGGAGAAATCGTGAACCTTGGAAATGACAGCGAGATCACCATTGCGGACCTTGCAAAAAGGATAAAGACGCTGACCGGCAGCAGATCGGAGCTTAAATATATATCGTATGATGAAGCATATGAAGAAGGTTTTGAGGATATGCAGAAACGCGTTCCTGACCTGTCCAAAATCAGCAGGTTAATAGGATATAAGCCTGAGTATACACTAGATGATATAATCAATGACGTCATACAGTACTACAAAAACACGTAAGGAATAGAAAGAATGTTATTTGTGAAATGTTCATCGTTATTAAGAATAATCAACACAGCCGATCCATCACCGATTAACGAATAACGATTAACGGGAATTTATTGAACGGGAGCCGGTAATATGGTGATCTTGCAGACAGAAACACTCAGGGGGTGGGGAGGGCAGCAGAACAGGCTCCTGATCGAGTCAATCGAATTTAACAAGAGAGGGCACCGGGCCGTTATTGCATGTCGCACCGGAAGCATACTCTCACAGAAAGCCCGGGAAGCAGGCGTAAAGGTCTATGAATTGAATATGGTGAAGAAGGCGCACCTGTCAAATATTCCAAAGCTCATTAACATAATAAAAAAAGAGCAGATTGAACTGGTTGCGACCCACAGTTCTGTTGACAGCTGGGCAGGCGGGTTAGCTGCAAAGCTCACCGGCAGGCGTCTGATAAGGATTCGGCAGAATCTCTATCCTGTTGGAAGGGACCCGCTTACAAAATTCATATATTCAATTCCTGACAGGATAGTCGTCTGCAGCGGTGCTGTCCGGGATGTTCTTGCCGGATGCGGGGTGAAGGAAGGAAAGATGGAACTGATCCCTGATACGGTGAATGTAGAGAGGTTCCACCCCGGTGTCGGCGATCTCAGAGAGGAACTGAATATCCCGAAGGATGTACTTATCATCGGGAACACATCAACGTTTACCGAGGTGAAGGGACAGATCTATCTGCTTGAGGCGTTCAATACCATCATTAAAAAAGTCCCCTGTATTTTAATGTTTGCCGGTGACCTGAAAGAGCCGTTCAGAAGCCGGCATTTATCGTATGTCCATGAAGAGTTCAGAGATAAAGTTGTATTTCTCGGCCACCGGGATGATATCCCGAAGGTTTTAAAGACAATAGATTTATTTGTTTTTCCATCGTACCTTGAAGGGCTCGGACATTCGCTTCTTGAGGCCATGGCCATGGAAAGACCGGTTGCGGTATCGGATATTCCCACCTTCAGGGAATTTATTCAAGACGCTGAAAACGGCATATTTTTTAGAGTCAAAGACCCGGGAGACCTTGCAGAAAAAGTTGTTTCACTGTTAAATGACACTGAACAGAGGGCACGTATTGGAAAAAACGCGAGGGCTACGATCCGTCAAAGGTTCACGACCGGGATAATGATGGACCTGATGGAATCTCTTTACCGGGAGATTATTCATGCTCCATAATTCTATTCCTGTTGTTATGTATCATCATGTGTCCAAGGCGGACAGGGAACTGAATGTCTATCCTGAGGTATTTGAAGACCAGATTAAGGAGCTGTCTCAACGGGGGTGGAAAACGCTTTCAGGAGATGAATTTTTGTACTTTATCGAGCATGCGGATGAGAAACCCAGGAAATGTGTTCTGCTCACCTTTGACGATGGTTTTGCTGACAACTATGTTTTTGCGTATCCACTGTTAAAGAAGTTCGGGATGAAGGCGATGATGTTTGTTGCAACAGATTTTATTGCCGATGATGACATAAAGAGGGACCGCTTTGTCTCTTTGTCCCACAATGATGCATGGGGACTGGCCTATTCAGACAGGCGTTCTGAAGTGATGTGTACGTGGCAGGAACTTGAGGAAATGGAATCTTCCGGTGTATTCGATATCCAGTGCCACGGGACGACCCATGACACACCGGCACTGATGCGTGAGAAAAAGTACAAGGCAGTGAAAGAGGACCTGATTGGGGGGAAGGCCATTCTCGAAACACGGTTGTCAAAAAAAGCATACCACTTTGCCTGGCCGAGAGGCCACTATGACACGGAAGGGGTCAGAATTGCAGTGGATGCAGGATTCAGGGCGCTTTATACGACTGACCGGGGCTCGAACACAAAAGACAATCTCCACGCGGTCAACAGGCTGCCGGTCAAATGTAAGGACGGCAAGTGGCTCAGCGGAAAGCTTCCCATTTATTCATCTGTAATTCTCAGTAAACTCTATCTGAGTTTGAGAACAGGAATATGAAATGCATCAAAAATGATGTGGTGACATGTTACTGCAATGAGAGTTCAGACCTTCAGACATCGATAGAGAGACTTGCCGGCCTTTTCCGAAGGAACCCTTCTCTTCTTGAACCATTCAGGCATGTCAGCAGTGAAGTCGAAGATCATTTTAAGGCAGAGGGGTTTCAGATTTATCCGACCGTGAAAAAGACGACCCTTCTTTACGATCCCGCATCTGACTGTTTTTTGAAAGTCCTGCACCCATTGACTCTTAAGCACAGGGTGCAATTTGCTGTTATGACACGTTCGAAGGCTATTTATAAAACCGCGGAGTTCCTGTTTTCAAAAGGGGTTCCGGTGCAGCGCGTCGAGGCCTATGGCACTCTCACACCGGGAAGCAGGCCCTTCTTTGGGATTAAAAGAGCTGACGGGGACTCTCTGTATGACATATTTATCAGACAGAAGCAGACCATGAACATGGACCATTGCAGGGCTGTCATTGGTGAGATCTCAAAGGTACATGCCCTTGGCTTCTGGCTCGGGGATGCTCACCTGTCCCATATTTTTGTAAAGGATGGAAAAGTCTCGGGCATTATTGATATAGACAGTGTCAGAAGAAACAGACCCTTTCTGCTTAAAAATCCTGCCAAGGACCTTGCCGGCCTGAATCATCCTGACCTGCCTCTTTCCCGGGACGATAAAAATTCACTGATGGATCACTACCTGATACAATCAGGCATCAGGGAGAAAGATAAATTTATTCGTCTTTTAAAATACTATACGGAGCGGCGATGGAAGGACTAAGCATTATAATACCGGTGTTCAATAAAATCGAAACAACGCTCAATTGTATTCAATCCATATCGGAAGCGAACACCGAGAGCGTGTATGAGATTATTATCGTTGACAATGGATCGAGTGATCAGACGCAGGAAGTATTTGAACGAGATATGAATGTCATTCCTGCGAAAGCGGGAATCCAGAAAAAAGGACTGGATCCTCCGGTCAAGCCGGAGAATGACGCATTACGTAATGATAAACATCCAGGCACTATCACCTACATCAGAAACCCGGAAAACCTTGGCGTGTCAAAGGCGCTCAACATCGGCGCAGCAGCGTCACGCCACAGTATCCTCTGTTTCATGCATAATGATGTCATTGTGCATAAAAAAAACTGGACATTATCAATAGCAGAGTTTATCAACAACAATCCAAACGCGGGTGTCGTCGGTTTCTATGGTGCAAAGACTATTCGCGAAGACGGCAGTTTCAGGGGGAAATCCATAGTCCACTCGAAAAAAGGAAGCCCCTCCATGAGTAAACCCTTCGACGCAGTGGCGGTTGTTGACGGTATGCTCATGGCGATGAAGAAATCGGTCTTTGAGAAAGTAAGGGGATTTGCGGATGATTTTATTGTCCACTTTTACGATAAGGACATATCTTTAAAAGCAATAAAGGGCAAATTTGAAAATTATGTCCTGAATGTCCCTTTTGAGCATATGTGCGCTGCGACAAGAACAGCCATCAAAGACGATGATCGCATTCGTGATGAGGCAAAAGAGAAGTTCCTTGAGATATGGGCCGAAGCTCTGCCGGTTGATGTCACGACATGGCAGGAAAAAATACGATATATCGGAAAAAGAAAAAGGGCCGATTAATGTGCGGAATTTTCGGATATTTTTCTCGTGAAGGAAACATTACAAAAAGTCAGATTGTCCGGGCACTGGAAAGTTCCCGCCACAGGGGGCCTGACAGTGCGGGAGTAATGCTGTCAGCGGAAAGCTCAATCCGCTATTACCCGGATCATTTGATTCCGGAGGGGAGCTGGGATTCTGTGCTTGCGCACACGCGGTTAAGCATCATCGACCTTTCTGACGCAGCGCACCAGCCGATGAGCAATGAAGATGATACGGTCTGGATTGCGTACAACGGGGAAATCTATAATTTCATCGAAATAAGGGAAGCGCTCCTGTCAAAGGGCCATACCTTTAAGTCAAGAACAGACTCCGAGGTCATTGTCCACGGATACGAGGAATGGGGGACTGATGTCGTGGATTCCCTTCGGGGGATGTTCGCATTCGCCATCTTTGACAGGCGCAGGAACAGGCTTCTCCTTGCCAGGGACAGACTTGGCGTCAAACCGGTTAAATATTACTGGAACGGAAAGACGCTCGTCTTTGCTTCTGAACTGAAGGCGATGATGCACATGGTTCCGGCAGATCTCGATTACAGCTCTGTGAACACGTTTCTCACGCTTAAATATATTCCCTCACCGGACACCATACTGACAGGAGTGAAAAAAGTCCGGCCCGGGCAGGTGGTGGAATTTGATTTAACCAGTCAGCAGCGCAACAGCAGGACGTACTGGAAGCCTGCTTTTTCCCCGAAGACCCGTTTGCCCTTTGATCAGGCCACGAATCAATTCAAGAAGATATTGTCGGAATCAGTACTGATGAGGACTCTCTCGGATGTCCCCATAGGCGTCTATTTAAGCGGTGGTATGGATTCCAGCGCCATGGTCGCATTTCTGAAAGAAGGGGGCATTGATTCCATCAATACATTTACGATGAAATTTAACCGGACAGGCTATGACGAATCCGGGTATGCACGATCTGTAGCACATCAGTTCAAAACTAAACACCATGAATTCGAGATGCCTGAATTGACGTATGACAATCTGGTTGATGTGATCGATTCCCTTGACGAGCCCTTCGGTGATCCTTCTTACATCCCGACATATTTTCTTTCCCGGTTTACTTCCGAACATGTGAAGGTGGTATTATCCGGCGACGGAGGGGACGAGCTGATGGGCGGATATAAGCGGTATTACATTCATGCACGCGGAAAAATCCTGGATCTGCTCCCCCGTATTCAATCAGGTTTTGTAAAGAGACTTCCTCCCGGGATAGACAAGAAAAGTCTGACCGGAAGGATTCAGAGAATTGCTGAGCAGCTGTCATCAGGCTACTGGGGGGCCTATCTCTTGAGGTTCAGCGGGTTGAGTGACAGTTTTAAACGATATGTATTGAAGCCGGATGTTTATGCCTCAATTGATGCGCTATCAATTGAATCTCTTTTTGATAACGATGAATTTAAAAAAATATCGGACGTCATTGAAAGACTGATCTGGATTGATTTCAACACCTATCTGCCGGATTATATACTCACAAAGACTGATCTGGCGCTTATGGCGCATGGGGTGGAAGGCAGAAACCCGTTCGTAGACTATAAACTGGTGGAGTTCGCGAACAGCCTTCCGCCCGAATATAAGTTCAGGGGGGGAGGCAAATATATTCTCAAAAGCATCCTTGAAGATTATATCCCGCGGGAGGTAATCTACCGGAAGAAGATGGGCTTCAGCCCGCCGATAAAGTATTGGTTCAGGGCGAATACCCGGCTTTTATATGAGATATTTTCTGAAGATGATTTTGTCTCCGGAGATATTTTTGACCTGGGACGGATCCATCAACTGATCGAAAAATTTAAGAGGCCGGAGATCAACATATCGGAACAGCTTTGGCTGATCATCGTCCTGGAATTGTGGAGAAGAAAGGCACAGGGTAAATCCTTGAGATGGTAAATAACAAGGTGTTCAACATTCTTCATGTGATGACCAGTTTGCAGGTTGGCGGCGCTGAAAATATGCTTTATAAAATCGTAACCAGCTATAATCCCGATAAATTCAAGGTCAGCATATGCTGCATATCCGAAGGGGGCGAGATTGCCGATAAATTAAGAGAAAATGGGTACGATATAACAATCTTGACAAGGATGAAAGGACATGGATTTGACCTGCGCGCTGTGGTTGGTCTTTATAATCTTATCAAAAGCAGAAATATTCATATACTGAGGACACATCAGTACCATCCCAATTTATATGGCAGGATTGCCGGGGCCCTTGCGAGAGTTCCGGTAATTCTTCCTTCATTTCATAATCTATACGAATTTCCGGATACCCCAAAGTTCCACCGAAGAATCTTTAACTGGCTTTTATCATTCCATAGTGATTTTCTGGTAGCTGTATCCAATTCAGTGGCATCTGACATCAGAAGATTCGACTGGGTCAGCAATGAAAAGATCAAGGTAATGTCCGACAGCATCGATACTAAGGAATTCAACACGAATCTCAATCAACGGGAAGCACGAAGGCTTTTGGGTCTGCCCGATGATCAATTAATTGTCGGCACCGTAGGGCGACTTGACAAGCAGAAAGGCCATCGCTATTTGATTGAAGCCGCCTCTGGCCTTCAAGGTGTTTGTGTTGCAATTGCAGGAGGGGGGCCGCTCCTTGGTGAATTGAAAAGTTATTCCGACAAACTTAAACGGAACATCATTTTTACGGGGATGATGATGCCTGAAAAAGTGCCGCTTTTTTTGCGGGCCATCGACATCTTCTGTTTCCCTTCCTTGTGGGAGGGCTTCGGTATCGCGGTCGCAGAGGCAATGGCGGCTGGCCTGCCGGTAGTTGCCTCGGACATTCCTCCTCTCAGAGAGGTCCTGGGTGATGCCGGAATCTTCGTGCCTTCCGGTAATGCAGTTGAATTACGGGAAGCATTAAAGAGGTTCATTGATAATGTATCATTAAGGGAATCGTATAGCAGGAATGCAAAAGAGAGGGCGGAGATTTTTTCCATAGAGAATTATATCAAGTCATTTGAACACCTTTGTGAAGAGCTGCTTCAGCAGAAAGGGTTGTTATAATGCGTTACAAGATCATTCTGATAACCGAGTTCTCAAAACCGTGGAACAACGGCTGGTATTACAAATCCGGTTTTGAAAAGAACGGCCACACGGTTATCCCTCTTGACCCCGAGGCTTATAAAAATCCCGCGGACAAGATATTTGAGACGACAAAGGAAATCAGACCTGACTTTATTCTTCACACGAAAGATGAGCTGCCGGCTGCCGCGTTTCATGAATTAAGGCAACTGACAAGGGTAATCATGTGGTACCCTGACCCCGTTATTCCCGACTGGCTGCCTCGATATGTCAGCGCGTCGGATGTGTTTCTGACGATGTCTGAGGGATTAATCCCTGAATTCAAAAAATATAATCCCCATATCTTCTGGCTTACACAGGGATTTGAGCCTTCCTCTTTTGAGATCAGGGAAATTACACACAAAGACGAACAGCTCTATTCATCGGAGGTTACCTTTGTCGGAAATCTCGGTTCAAAGACCCAGTATCTGAAGAGAAGAGATGCACTCGAGGGCGTGATCAATGCCGGATTGCAGTTGAAGTGGTGGGGGCCGAAGATTCCGAGGAAAATTTCTACCATCCCTTTGCTCGTTGGAAAGCTCGGAAGGGCCTATGGAGGGAAATTTGTCTGGGGTGAAGAATACGCAAAAATAGCCCGGCTCTCAAAGGTGTTCCTTGCGTTTGACTCCATGCCTCACATCAGAAAATCGATGAGTGCACGGATGTACACGGCTGTCGGCTGTGGAGCGTTCTACCTGTGCCAGCATGTAGCTGGAATTGAAGAAGTGTTGGAGCCGGGGAAAGAGATAGTAACGTTTCAACTCCAGGAGGAAATGAAAGATCTGGCAAGATATTATCTTGGAAAAGATGAATTGAGAAGGAAGATAGCGGATGCAGGAAGAAGGCGCATTATGAATGAGCACACATATGAAACAAGGATGAGGCAGCTGACAGACATTGTGAAGGATTTTCTTTAGTTATTTTCTATGCAGAAGCGATATGAGATTATAGATAAAATCATTGCGGCGGAAATTTACCTGTTAATCCTGTTTATGTTTGTCACGAAGGGTGAAGGGATACGGAATGTCCTCTTTTTTTCAAGTTTTTTCCTCTGGCTTGTAACGCTGAAACACAGGCCCAACAGGGCGCTGCTCCTGAAACCGGTGCCGGCCCTGTTTTTTATCTTTTGCGGCACTATTCTCGCTTCCGCTCTTTTTTCGATAGAGCCGCTTTATTCATTAAAAAGCCTTCTGAAAGATCCGTTGAAGTCTGTAATCATGGTCTGTATGATAGCGACGGTATTGTCAGATGAAAAGCGACTCAGGATATGTGCATATCTGTCTGGTGTTATTCTTGTATTTTTATTATCACAGGGGTATTACAGTTACTGGGCATATGATCTCCCTCTTATGAAGCCGATAACGCTGCTCAGGCATTCCTGGCATGCACGATTTGCCATGGATCTCAATACCCTTCTACCCTTTACTGCTCTCCTTTTTTTTATGTCAAAGAGGACAGTGGTCAGAATAGCTCTGGGTGCACTATTGATTACCAGTACAGCAGCAGTGCTGCTGAGCACATCACGGGGAGGAATGGCTGCTCTGTTCACTACGGCGGGGGTCTGGATATTTCTTGCGTCCAAACAGAAAAACGTTAACTGGAAACTGATCTTGTCCGGGGTTACTGTGACAGGAATGGTTTTGGCTCTGGTTCTGATCAGTTCCTCACATATCAAGCAGCGATTAACCGATTTCAGCACTGACTTTGCCACGCTGCATGAACGGACAGACATCTGGGGACCGCTCGTCTCTGCGTCGCTTCTTCGGCCGGTCATTGGATGGGGATATGGTGATGATATTTTTTCAGATGATAGGCCCTTTCAGGCTACGAAATATAAGGAAGCCCCTGTACATATAAAATCTGCTTTCCGGAATCCTCATAATTCGTTTCTGAAAATATTGTTTCACCAGGGGCTCCTGGGAGTAATTTCATATGTTATTCTGCTGGGTGTTGTCATAAAGTCATTTCTGCAAAGGGCCTGCTCATTCAGCGGTCTTAAAAGTCTGATGCTCATCGCGTGTTCCAGCATCATGTTTGGAACGTATATTGTTAATTCAATCGTTGAAAACCCTCATCTTACAGACCTGGCGTTAATCGTGGGAATTGGCTGCGCAGCCATGTACGCAAACAGTGAAGATAGCGATCATTAGAAAGACATATACCTATTATGGAGGGGCAGAGGGTTTTTCGGGCAGATTTATTGACCTGCTTGCAGCAAAGGGCCATGAAATCCATATATTTGCGATCAGGTGGCAGGCGGATGTGTCACATCCGAATATTCATTTTCATAAAGTGCCTGCAATTTCGGGAGTTTCTTTTTTAAGAGACCTTACTTTTGCGGTTACATCCTCTGTTCTGCTTCGAAAACAGAGAAAATATTTTGACATTATCCAGACGCATGACAAGACATTGTACCAGGATATTTATCGTGCAGGAGACGGCTGTCATATTGAGTGGCTTCGGCAGCGCTGGAAACGGACCGGACTCGCAGGGAAGATTTCTATTATATGTAATCCCTACCACTGGCTGATATTGTTGCTTGAGAGGTCCATCCTGAGGGGAAACAGGTTCAGGGTGATTATTGCCATATCAAACATGGTGAAAGAGAACATCATACGGCATTATGGAGTGGATCCGGAGAAGATTGAGATCCTTTATAATGGCGTTGACCTGGACCGGTTCAATCCTGAGAACAGGGGTAAATACCGCAGGGATATAAGACAGAGCTGCGGGATTAAAGAGAAGGACTTTGTTATTCTGTTTGTCGGTTCAGGCTTTGAACGAAAGGGCGTGAAGTATCTGCTTCAGGCTGTTGAAGCTGTACCTGAACCTGTGACGGTTATGATTGTCGGCAAGGGAGCATTGAATAGGGGAGCTCTTTCTTCCAGACAGAAAATCATTTTCTGCGGGCCTCGAAAGGACATTGAGCGCTATTATGCTGCTGCTGACATCTTTGTCTTTCCCACGATGTATGAGCCGTTCGGAAATGTGCACCTTGAGGCGCTGGCAAGCGGTCTTCCGGTTATTACCACAGAGAACAGCGGTGCGGCAGAGATCATTGCTGATGGAGAGCAGGGGTTTGTTATTCAGAGGCCTGAAGATACTGCTTCGCTTTCAGAGAAAGTGAACTATTTTCTTCAACGCAGGGACCGGCTGGAGTCAATGAGCAGTAAAGCGAGGAAACTGGCGGAAGAATTCAGTAATGAGAGGCATATGGGCAAAGTTCTTGAACTTTATGAAAATATTGTCAGCAGGCGATAAATTTGGAAATAGCGTTCATTATGGTATTTTAATGGGAGGGTATGAGCAAATTGTATTGCTATTAATTAACGACAATCTTAAAAGAATTAAGGTCTGTAATCAGTCATGGAAGCCTGTTCCGGAGTTTCTATAATCAACAAACGGTGTTTTACATTTTTGCTTCAGGGGGCGCATGTTATTTCTGTATCTTAACTCTATGCTCCTGACTCTAAACTCTTTTTCAGCTGAGTCGTATATCCCGAAGCATCGGGACACCGTCTGCCATGACTTTAACCATTAGAACAGCGTTTGCATGAATAATAGAGGTGATGAATGTTTCCCGTATCAGTGGCGATTATTACAAAAAATGAAGAAAACAATATAGAGGACGCGCTACGAAGCGTTGCAGATGCAGACGAAATTGTGGTTGTGGATGCAAACAGCAGCGACAGGACGGTCGAGATCTGCGGGAAGTATACTGATAAAATTTTTCAGCATGAGTGGCAGGGCTTTGCAATACAGAAACAGATGGCGGTTGATCATACGCGCGGTCCGTGGGTGTTGATTCTTGACGCTGACGAGAGGGTCCCCCCCGAGCTCAAAAAAGAGGTAACAGATGTGTTGGCCGACACCGACTGCAGCGGCTTTTACGTGCCAAGAAAAAATCATTTTCTCGGGAAATGGATACGCCACAGCGGGTGGTGGCCTGATCATACATTGAGACTTTTCAGAAAAGAACGCGGCCATCTCGAGCCCCGTGAAGTGCACGAGAGTGTGACCGTACAAGGCCCCGTTGGATACTTGCGCCATCCATTGACGCATTATACGTACTGGAGCCTTACGGATTTCATAAAGCGGATGGAAAATTACTCCACACTTGCGGCAAAAGAGATCAGGAAGAGCGCCGGCCATGCGGGGATCTTTTCTCTTACCGTAAAACCATGTGCAACTTTTTTGAAAATGTACGTACTGAGGCTTGGAATACTGGATGGCAAGAGAGGATTAATTCTGGCCATCCTTTATAGCTATTATACGTTCCTGAAATACGCGAAGACCTGGGAAAAAGAGATCTGAGACATCTGTAGACACTCAGCGCCAACATTGTGATCCTTTCATTTAAATCCTCTTGATTGTTTTCGGGGTGCGGGCCTGTAGGACATACGCTGACAAGGGATATCGCGGAAGCCTCTAAAGTTAACAAAGAACAAAGCCGAGTATAATCGTATAACTTTTTGGAATATAAGAATAAATATAATTAACTAAGAAAAGCTATTGAAATAAGGAGGGCTAAAGAGAAAATGCGTTTTCGCGGAATATTATCGAGTATCAAAATCAAAAGCAAGATTCTCTTCCTGACCGTTGGAGGCATTATTATATTTGTCTTCCTTTCCATCGGCGCCAATATGCTCGGCAAGAACGAGATTCATCACCTGCAGGATATGTATGTAGGGAATCTGACCACCCTCGATTCACTGAGAAAGATACAGCTTGGCTTCAGAGAAATCGAGTTCAGGATGGCAGCGGCCTCCGCCGGTATGATTACTTCCGACGACTCAATTGAGCATCTGGACCAGATATTAAAGGAAACTGAAGAACTTTGGCAGGAGGCGCAATCAGCTCTTCATGCTGAAAAGTTCATTCGTGAATATAAGAGTTTTGAAACAGGGTATGAGAACTTCCGCAATATGCGTGGAGCACTCGAGACGGCGTACAACAGGATATTTACTGATAAGGATTCAGGCCCGATGGAAGCTGTGTATAAAGAATGGCACAAGTACAAGGCATCCTTATTCAATTCCATTGATGCAATGGTTGAAATTCAGAGTGAACTATTGCTGCAGCGTCATATCGAGAGGGTGACCTTGATAAACAGGATGCGCGCCGCTGCAACGGGCGGATCCGTAATCATGACAGGATTATTTATTATATTCACGTTCCTTATCTTTAAATCGATCAGCAGGCCGATTGATACTGTTGTAAAGGCGGCCAAGGAAGTTGCAAACGGAGATCTTACCTGTACGGTAGATATTTCCAGTAATGATGAAATGGGGGTGATGGCCTCAGAGCTGAATGCAATGATCATAAAACTGAATGAGACATTCAGGATTATCGCCGGTGAAGCGGAGAGTCTCTTTCAGCATGCTGACGGTCTGTCCGGTGTTTCAGACCTCCTTGTCTGCGGGGCGGAAGCGGAACGAATGCAGGTAAACACTGTCGCAGAATCAGCAGCGCACATGTCCAGCGCTATTACCGATGTGGGTAAAAATACCCTGGAGACTGAAAAGATGACAGAGGCTTCCTACGAGACGGCCCGCAACGGCGGTGATATTGTTGAAGAAACAAAATTAATTATTACTGAACTGGCTGACAGTGTAACCGACGCGTCAGAAGCAATAGGGAATCTCGGTGATAGTTCCAACCGGGTCGGTGAAATTGTTTCTGTGATAAAGTCCATAGCCGACCAGACCAATCTTCTTGCACTGAATGCTGCCATTGAATCTGCACGGGCAGGTGAACAGGGACGCGGTTTTGCCGTGGTCGCTGATGAAGTACGGAAGCTGGCGGAGCGAACCACGCAGGCGACGGGCGAAGTAACAGGTATCATCCAGAAGATCCAGGCAGAGACAAAAAGTGTCATGTCCAAGCTCCAAAAGGGAAAATTAATTACAGAGGCAGCCATTACAAAAGCTGAACTGGCGGGTCAATCCCACAGTTCAATTGTGAAGAGCTGCGGGAACGTGCTCGGAATGGTCCAGTCGATTGCTTCAGCCACGGATGAGCAGTCTGTGGCTTCGAAACAGGTGAGCGACAGCATGCGAAACATTATCGGCGTGATCAATCAGACGCTCATGCTCTCTGAAAATATCAAGAAAGTGTCAACGGAACTGACCTCAGTGGCTTCCCAGTTGAGAAACCAGATGGATAGTTTCAAAACCCGGCCGAACGAAACTGCAACTCCTGAACGGCTTCGCGTAGAAACATCAGTCGTTGATGAGACAGCAGCACATTAGCAGGCATATTCATAAATCATTGGTATAATAGGTGCATGTCGCAGAATTTTCATGCTTCCCGTCACGTTCTTTTTCCCCTGGCAGCGCTAATCTTTATCAGTCTCGGGCAATTATTTGCATACGGATCAAGCGGTGAGCAGTCAGCAATTCCGGGCAGTCAGAATACGCTAAAAAAATCACCTGTTGTCTACGTGCCGAGGATCATCAAAACATATCCGCATGACCCTCGGGCATTTACCCAGGGGCTTGCCTTTGCGAACGGATATCTTTATGAAGGGACAGGATTATATGGAGCGTCTTCATTACGAAAAATCGCATTGGAAACCGGACATATTGTGCAGGAACTTGCATTGCCGTCTCAGTTTTTCGGTGAAGGGATTACGATTGTTCAGGATAGATTAATCCAGCTTACCTGGAGGTCGCGAATCGGATTTGTTTATGCAGAGGACAGTTTTAAATTGACTCGAATGTTTCAGTACTCCACAGAAGGATGGGGAATAACCCATGACGGCAGACAGTTAATCATGAGTGACGGGACAGAGCATCTGTACTTTATAAATCCCGAAACATTTGAGATAACAGGGAAGCTCAGAGTTTATGACGACAGGGGCTTTGTTACGAAACTGAATGAACTGGAATTTTTGAAAGGTCAGATTTATGCAAATGTCTGGCAGTCAAGCCGGATTGCCATCATTGACCCGCTGACAGGGCAGGTCAATGGCTGGATCGAGCTTCAGGAAATTGTGCGGACTGCTGGAGGGAACAACACGACGAAAACACTGAATGGTATTGCATATGATGGAAAAAAGGACC
>Ga0111163_1033_pt1 | contig 17213 bp, 19 predicted proteins | sample DeeMarSeWOR28_12_FD_80262 | JGI IMG/M metagenome (GOLD analysis project Ga0111163, IMG submission 80262) | Nitrospira bacterium SG8_35_4 | reverse complement strand
CCTCTTAATTTTTCTCCTGTCAATGAAATGACTCTTATTCTAAGGCGCTGACCAGGGGTAATATTGTCGGATTTTACGTCAATTTTTAAGTAATTATCTGAAAGTACCTTATAAATTCCGCCCTTTTCAGACTGCTTCTCAACGATAACATCAAGATTCTTATGGATATTCTTAGCCATGTACTCATGTTTCTTCTTCCGGCTCATCTCAAGCAGTATTTGAACCCTCTCTTTTTTTACGTCCTTATCGACGTGATCATCAAAAATTGCCGCCTTTGTACCGGGTCTTTTTGAATATGGAAAGATATGAAAATAACTGAGCGGCAAATCATCAACGAATTTTACAGTGTCTTGAAAGTCCTCATCAGTCTCACCTGGAAAGCCGGCAATGATATCTGCACCGATTGAAACATCTGGATATACTGTTAATATACTGTTGATAAGCTGTGCGTACGAGTGAGTCGTATATCCTCTGTTCATTAATTTAAGAATCCTGTCGGACCCGCTCTGCAGAGGAATGTGGAGATGACGACAGACATTGCCATCGTTCATGAGAGATAAAAGATCTTCGTCAAACTCCTGTGGTTCAATCGAGCTTAATCGTATGCGAAGATTGGGATAAGAAGATACAATTTTTTTAATGATATCGATAAGAGCATTTCCCTGATGCATGTCTCTCCCGTAGGAACCAATATGGATGCCGGTCAATACGATCTCTCTATATCCGGAATTAAAAAGTTTCTTAACAGATAACATTACATCATCAGGATGAAGGCTTCTGCTTCTTCCCCTTGCCAATGGCACGGTGCAATACGAACAGGAGAAATTGCAGCCATCCTGAATTTTCAGAAATGCCCTTGAACGCTTCGAGTAATAAGGCTGGTATACAAGAGGAGATTCCGGCGGATCAATAATAGTAGAAGTACCTCTGTTTTTTGTTGATAACTTTTTGATGTGATCAATGATGTTCGCTTTTTCAGAATTGCCGATCATAACACTGAGCCCGTCTATTCTGGAAAGATCATCCGGTTTCAGCTGCGTATAACAGCCGGTAGCGATAACCCGGGCTCCTGCCTTCACCGCTCTCCTGATAAGCTGTCTCGACTGATAATCACTTTTTGCCGTAACCGTGCACGTATTAATTATAAAGACATCGGGATTGCAGTCATGGTTTACAACCTCAAAATTATTGCTTCTCAATAATCCTTCGATTGCAGCGCTTTCAGATTGATTCACCTTGCAGCCTAATGTTTGAATGGCAATTTTCATAAAAAATACTGTTCAATGCAATTTGGTTCAAATGTAGTTCAACATAGTTCAAAGAGTGGTTCAACAATATTAACGTATAAGAGTATTTTTACTATTTTGAACAACTTTGAACAATTATTGAACTATCTTGAACTTTTCCCCGAAAAGCGAATGCATTTTCGCCTCCACTATTTTTATAGTGATCAGCTTTCCGATATCCCCTTTATCACCACAGAAATTTACGATTTTATTCGTACTGGTGCGTCCGGTCAATGTGTCTGGGTTCGCCTCGCTGATTCCTTCAACCAAGATTTCGAATACCTTCCCTTCAAGGGCTTTGTTTTTCTCAAAGGTAATCGATTCCTGCAATGCAAGAATTCTGGCGAGTCTCCGGGACTTTGTCTGCTCATCAACATGGTCCGGGAAGTCAAGGGCCTGTGTTTCAGGCCTTTGGGAATATTTAAAAGCAAATATTCCATCGTATTTAATTTCTGAGAGTGCATTCATGGTCATTTCAAACTCTGCATCTGTTTCTCCAGGAAATCCCGCAATAATATCTGTCGTCACGGCAATGTCAGGAACCGCGTCCCTGAGAAGGTCTATTTTTTTTCTGTATTCTGCATAAGTGTAGCCGCGGTTCATCAATGCAAGGATTTTGTCTGAGCCGGACTGAATGGGCAGATGAAGGTGCTTGCACAGTTTTGGCATGTGACGCAGAGCATCGATAAGGTTTTCAGACAAATCGCGGGGATGGGAGGTAACAAACCGGATCCTTTGGATTCCGTTAATCTCATGTATCTTCTCAAGAAGAAAAGTAAAGTCACCTGATTTATAAAGTTTTTTGCCATATGAATTGACATTCTGGCCGAGGAGCGTAATTTCTTTATATCCCTGCCGCGAGAGTGACGTGACTTCATGGTAAATATCCTCGACAGGCCTGCTCCTTTCCCGCCCTCTCGTGTACGGGACAACGCAGTACGCACAGAAATTATCACAGCCATACATGATGGAAACCCATGCCCTCACCCGCCCTTCCCTTTTCATTGGTAAAATTTTCGTGTGATATTCCGGGTTGTCCAATGTCTGAGCTCTTCCTGACCTGAAGCGAAGCTTCTCTGAGTGTTCAGTGTTCTGCGACCTGTCTTCAATCCAGGATTGAAGATTATCAATATTGTTCGGGCCAAAGACAAAGTCTACATATGGAAATCTCTTGAACAATGCATCTCCTTTTTGCTGGGCGATACATCCGGCAACTGCAATTTTCAGATCAGGATTCTTTTTTTTCAGTGATTTCAGTCTTCCAAGCTCGCTGTAAAACTTTTGTTCTGCCTTCTCTCTTATGCTGCAGGTGTTCAGCACAACGACGCCGGCGTCTTTGAGCTCGTCTGCCTGTTGAAGTCCGGATTCAGAAAAAATACCCGCTATCTTCTCTGAATCATGCACATTCATCTGGCATCCTGATGTCCAGATGTGGAATTTTCTAGTCAAAATGGATTCTCCTGTCTTCGTGTCAGGGCATGCGGTGCCACTGCCTCTCCATAATTCATATCAATTTATTATTTTACATTATTCGAACGTTTTTCTTCGGTCTCCATCATTCAACTCATAGACCGATTTATCCGTGTTATTATTATTAAGGATAAGACCTGGTGCATTCTCGATTTTATACGAAGATTTTTGTGGATAAATGGCCCTCAGAAGCCGGCGGGATACTGCTGGCATTGCTCAATACAGTGCTGTTTCTCTACTCGGGGCCCATCGCAGCAACGAACGCAGTTATTGCAGAGTGGGGAAGATGGTTTTACAAAATTACCTCACTTCATATGCTCATACCCTGGCATGTATTACCGGTTTCAAAATATTTTCCGGAAAGTATGCTGTATGTTGGCCTGATGTCAGGGGTTCTTTTGTCAGTCCTGTTTGCAGGCCGCTTCAGTCTGAAAAGGGAAGAAAAAGGAGGATATGTTCAGGGCTTTATCGGCGGAGCATTGATGGGTACAGGCAGTTTTCTGGCCGGTGCCTGCATTCTGGGCGGCATGTATTCGGACATCATGTCATTGTCTTTGAACGGTTTTGTTATGATGGCCGGGTTATTGGGCGGTGCGTTCATCGGCGGAAAGTTCATGATGTGGCAGATAAGCAGGAAAGCGGCTGAATTATTCAGCATTGACTGCTGCGGGACAGAACCAGTACCAAAAAGAGATGGTATCAGAGAGAATCGCAGGCACTTACAGCCCAGAATTGCAGCTGCAGGAGCGATCATCCTGTTCACTGTTATTTCCCTTGATTTACTTGTTGATTCAGGATTTCCGGTAGCAGCATTTGTGGCGGGTATTTTAGCCGGGGTCATTATTCAGCGGTCAGCATTCTGCTTTGCTGCAGCCTTCAGGGAAATCTTTATGACCAGGACGACGAGGATGATGAAAAGTCTTGTTCTCAGCCTGCTCATCGGCGTCACAGGTTTTACGCTAATTAAGGTTGCGGGACTGAAGCCTTCGGAATCATATTTTTTTCATACAAGCTGGCGTGTCCTGGCAGGTGGCGTGATATTTGGATTCGGCATGACGATCGCCGGGGGGTGAATAAGCGGAATGCTTTGGCGGTCAGCTGAAGGATATATAAAACACTGGTTTGCATTACTGGGTGCCATGCTCGTTGTTGCCTTGAGAGCGCCTCTTGGTTCACTGTTGAGAGATTCATGGTTTTACAGCATGGTACAAGTAGTACCCTATGAGTTCGGCCTGACAGGCGCGCTCATCACAACGCTGACGATTCTTATTGCAATTTATATGTCTCTGACATGGTTCGACTTCAGAAAGAAGAAGGTAAGAACGAGAAAATAGGCATATAAAACATCACCCTGAATATCCCTTCATAGTATTAACTTCTCAAGCTCTTTCACATTAAAGGAACTTTCATGAGCCTTCTTCATCCACCTGGCACAGCGGTTTGCATCCAGGGGGATTCCAACGGGTGGAATACCGAGTTGAACGCATAATCTCATTCCGATGGCAAGCTCCGGAACACAGGCAATTCCGAGTGCACCGGGGTTTTGATGTTCCTCCTGTATCTTCTTAAAAAGCTTCTCGAGATCCATTGAGACAGAGATGTAAGGATGAATGTCGTACTTCTTCAGCAAAACGCTCCCGAGATGAATAAAACAATCTTTTGTGCATCCCTTACAGACTGACTCATACTCTCCGGCAACGCATTCGCATTTCGGCCTGAAATCACGCAGGCAATGGGCTATAAGTGCAAACTTGTACGCACTTCGCTGAAACGCTCTCCTGTAAATCCTGTTTACCAATTCTATCTCTATCATGTATAAGTGATATTGAAATTCTTTTGTTCCTATGATGCCGTCAAATCTTTGCGAAAGAGAGAGTGTTTTTAAGTGTGATGTAACATTGGTGGTATAGGGAGATAATGAGTCACTAATATTTTTACTGATAAATGAAATAAGTGATTTATTTGCCCGGCTTCTCTTAATCCTGTTCATAAACGATCTGTCACTGCCGGCCCGTTGTATCTGCTTGAGAAGTTCCTCTTCATCAGAACATTGTGTCAAAAACAGATTCGTCAGGTTTTTGATAACAGAGTAGTACTTATCTGTATCAGTATTGCTGCCATATAAAGAATACGTTTTCCCCTGAAAAGTCATCGTTTCTATTCATTATAAAAGTAATTTCAATTTAAGTCGCGCACAACAAGGGGTGATATATGCAGGATCTGTAACTGAGATGTAATCTCCTGCCTGCATGGAGAATAATGAAATTTCGCTGAGGTTGAAGTTGGTGATTGCCAGTTCAAGTCAAAAAGTTAATAGACGGAAGGGACGATGCAGTTAAGACTGGTCCAGATATCTTTTAGTATTAATTGGATAACCGAGGAACACTAAGAAAGATTTGTTACAAACAGGGCAATCATATAATGCTGTACGAATGAAAAGTTTCATCCAAAACTTGCGGCGTATCCTTCTTAGACTGTTCCCGCATTTGTTACACCTCATCCATTAATTTAAATGTAACAGCAGAATATGTCGAATAAATAATTTTTATAATTTGGGCTTATAAATAATTCTTATACGTTGAGGTATGATTGAAATCATTAATAGTAGATTTAAACTGAATGAACCCAGAGGGAAATACAATATACAGGCAGGCCAGGACCCAGATAAAATAGAGAGGAGAGATAACTAAATTCTCCCTCCTCTCTATTGCTAAAAAATATTTTATTCAGCAGGAAGTGATCTTGAATATTCGACGATGTCCATGACATCGGACATAATATATCCTGTTTCAATTCCTGAGGGCATCCTCTTCTCCTTGTCTGAAAGTTTCAGCTTTTCTCTTAAAGACGGGCATATTGCTCCAGGCTCACCAAATCTGACTTTATGTACCAACTCCCATGGGTTATTCATTGCTATGGTTCCGATGTATTCCTTTTTATCTTCAGAGCCGAAGTTCAACTCGGTGCCTTTTTCGTTATGGCACTTGGCACACTTTTCATTATAAAGTTTCATGCCGTTCTTGGCATCGGCCATTACAGGCTTTTTATTTTCGTAATCTATGCGTGATCTTAAATCAATGAGCCCTTTTTTGAGAAATACAGCCAGCTTGGATATGGAATCATAGTCGAGGACATTGGTAAAGTCGTGGTCAGGATTTGTTGAACCCTTCAGAATTGACTCTATCTCTTCTATGGACTTATTGCGTACGCCCAGGACGCCGGGGAAGCCAGTCTTGTGAGAGCCTGTGCCATATACACCATCCTTTCCCATATAATCCCATCCGTGACATTCTTTGCACCTCCATGTCGCACTGCCTTTCCTTTTATTTGTCGTCTGTAATTTCCATAAGGGATGGTCCTCTTTTGGCTCTTCTACACCTACGGTTTCTATCCACCACTTGTCATAGAGCCGTCCACCATCGATCACATCAGCAATTGCTCTTTCTTTTGCGCTATATGAACTTCTGACAGATGATGAAGTGCAGGCATACATTAATAAGAAAGCGGATATTATTAATATGATGACCGTATAAACTTTGAGATTTCCTGATATAGATTTTCCTGACATTTTGTCTCCTTATTGTGCTTGTTTTTTAGATTTACTCTGTTCAATATTCGACATAATTATAAGTAAACTTAAGTATTGCTATTTTACTTAGTTTCTCAAAAGACATTAACGTTCAATTGCTGTCCATCCAAATTTCAATTGTAAGCACCGTTTCGTTTCCTTGGTAATGATCAATGGATTGCCTGGAGAGCCCACATCTGCTGCTAATCTCTTTGCAAATTTTTCGCATTGATACATGTCACGCTCAAGATCTTGTGCTTCTTTTGTTGGATGTTTATACGTTGTTTGACAACCACTGATAAAAAGAATCAAAAAAATTAATACAAAGAAGTATTTCATTCTATTCCTCCGTTCATACAAAAAATTAATAATATTAATCTCTTTTTTCAAACCCAATCTTATATTCATCATCGGCAAATGTAATTCCTTACTACATAGGGATTTATATGTTTCTCGCATGGGGGGATTTCCGATGCTAATTGCTGGGTCAATTTTCTTGATGACGTACACAAGTCAGCGAAATCCAGGTCGACTCAATTTCAATGATAAGACGGATTTATCTGCGGAATGTGAAATGAACTCAACTAACTTATAATGCGGATGAGTCAGCAAGATTCTGACGGAAATCAGGCAGCATCTAATCAGTCTGAAAATTTGTTTCGAATATCGTCAGATACGAATTGGCCCCAATAATGCATTCTGCTGAATTTCGAACATGTCCACACCGGGAGTGGACACGAACTCCATCGGCTCTCTCTATGTCGGTTCCGGAGCATACTGCTTTATTATCTTCTTTAATTCAGTTAAATCTGATGATTTTACAAGATAAGCCTCTGATGCCCATACTGCAAAATCGTCCCTGTAATCGTATGCTGTTGACATGATAATCGGGATGTTGGGCCGCTGCTCCTTCATTTTCCTCAAGAGAGTGATTCCGTCTATATCAGGCATAAGGATGTCGAGTGTAACGATGTCCGGTTTTTCTGTCTCAAACTTCTCTAATCCCGACTTTCCGCAGTCTGCAATAATGACCTCATACCCCTCATCTTCGAGTTCCTCCCTATAAAGACGTTGCACGTTAATATCATCATCAACTACCAGCACTTTCATACAATCTCCTTTATTTATTCCTCTTTCTTTGTCATCAAAATAATCTTTTCTATCTCGGCTGAAGCCTCACCAGCTTCCTTTTCCAGATCCAGTGAGGAATCGGATATGGCCCTGCTGAAATATCTCTGCAGCACATTTGAGATCGAAGGATAAAGAGGGCTTCCCGGCCGGGGATAGGCAGTCAGGAAGACATCCTTCATATCTGCAAAATGAGGATGCACAGCGAGAATATCCGCATCAGCGTAAAGAGACTTTCTCGTGGGGGCCCTTCCCGCTTTTAATGCGAGCAGCTTCTGTATCCGTGCACTTGTGTAAAACTCCACGAATTTCCAGGAAGCGTCCTTCTGTTTTGAATAGCTGCTGATGCCGATCTGCCAGCCTCCCAGTGTTGCATAGCTTTTATGATTTTTGAAATGGGGGAGCCTTTTGATTCCCACATTGCCGGCAACTTTTGAACGTTCCGGATCGTTCGACACTTCCCAGGCATAGGGCCAGTTCCTGTGGAATACCGCTTTTCCCTGAACAAAGAGATCAAGGGATTCCGGCTCCTGATAGGTGAGTACTCCCACAGGGGCAGCTTTTCCGATGATGCTGTCTCTCACAAAACTGACTGCTTCCATTGATGGTTTTTCCGCAAGTCCTGACTTCCCAGTCTCTGCATTCATAATTTCACCGCCATTGCTCAGTATATATTCCATCATATCACATACGAGCCCTTCATACTGTTTGAACTGACCTGAAAAGCCATAGAGTTCATTCCCTTTTTCGGCCTCTTTCGACACGATTGTATTTGCCTGGTCCACCATTTCTTCCCATAGTTCCGGGGGACTGAAGCTGTATGCATCCAGAAGGTCTTTCCGGTAATAAAGCATGCCGCTGTCTATGAAGAGCGGAACACCGTAGATTTTCCCGTTATACGTATTTGCCAGTATTGTCCCCTCGAGGTAGTTCTCGCGTTCAGATGGTATAAACATTTCGTCAAGGGGCATTGCCCATCCGGCTGCCGCAAATTCCGGAGGCCATATAACATCCATTAAAAACACATCAACGTCATCACTTCTGTTTTTCAACTTCTGCGTCAGGAGATCGTGAAACGCTGTTGACGAATGGGGACCAACCTCTTTGATGACTTTTATTTCAGGATGTTCCGCTTCAAAAAGACTGATGATCTCTTCCTGGACACCGGGGATATTGGGCTTCCAGGTTACGAAATGAATTTCGGTTTCTCCATCCGTCTGGTTTTTCGTGCACCCGGTCAGCACAGGCAGCAGCATTACGCATAGCAATACTATGAGAGTCCCGTATATCGGTCGCCCCGAGATTAAACAGGCAGAATAAGTTTTATACATTCATTCCTCCTTTATAACGGTGAAGATGCATTCAATACACTGAAATCAGGATACCGCTTTTCATTATAGCCAATTTTGTCCATAAATCAAGGGGGAAGTGAATACTGGTTTAGTAAAGCGAATGCGCAACGTGGAGTGAACCACTCAGGAAAGTCTGCTCAGCTCCAGGCCTGCGTTTCAAGATGGACTCGAAGCGCTCCAGCAGTGCGAAATTTTTTGAGGATAAGCGATCGCTTCAGACCGCAGCATATCGATTTTATTTCTTTCGGCTGTCTGCTGTACCGGGCCCTTCCGCCAATGGCGTCATAAAAAATCCTGACAAGATCGCAGATGTCATCATTCATATTTTCCTTTCTGGCCCTGTTCCAGTGAAAAAAATCCATCAGCTTGAGTTCGTATGATAACCCGAGCCTGCGGACAATGATGTTATCGGAATGCAAATCCCCATGATACTCTCCGAGATGGTGGATGCACTCAAGTCCTGCTGCCAGTGCATGCAGCAGGTGAATCCCCTGGAAAAGATGCAAGCGTTTTCCCGGAAAACGCGCAAGATAGTCTGACAGCAGCTCACCCTCCACATATTCAGATATCAGCACGGTTAACGGCACGCTGCAATATGTTATCGTTTCCCGGGTATGATATTGAATGACAATCGGACATTCCCTCAACCGGTGCAACTTCCTGGCATAGGCATCCGATGCTTTATTTTTGATGTTTCTGTGCGGGAAAAAAAGCTTAGCTGCGCGTTCAATATTGGTGCCTATCTCACGGATCTTGTATACCTCACCCTCCCATCCGCTCCCGAGCCTCGAGACGACCTGATATTTTTTCGCTAAAATACGTCCAGGCTCAAGATTGAAGGTATCGATGTTTTTACGCTTCTGAATGAGAGGGTTTGGCACGGTGAAAGGCTATTCGCTTTAGTGCAGACTGCAAAGCACTACTGTATACCCATATTATTCTCGAATGAACGGCGCACCAACATGTTGATATTTTCCGGGCCGCTTGAATTTCATACATCCTGATCAATACTGAAATAACTCTTCAGAAAAATCGATAAACTGAGGCTCATCAGGTATCTTTACATGTGTCCGTGTACCTGATTTCTCATTGATCGTCTTCAACAACTCCGCCACGCTCTGACAGTACTGATCTATATTTGTGTCAGACAAGAAACTGTCACTTGATAGTTTTGATTTTCTCATGATGCTCCCTTACTCTTTGTTTATTTATTTAAATTCCGGCTGGAATGTGCTCTCTTAACGACAAGACGACTGTAAAAAAAATCTATCCCTTTTCCCTGTACCCGGTGCTGCAGTGTTCCGGCAGGACGTGGAAGGCTCAGTCCCAGTGTTATGCAATGAACCGCACCCCCGTTCAGAGCCATGGAATCAGCAGGGACCGGAACGAGTCGTGCACCCTTCAGTGCTGACGTAACAGCATGGTATGCCGCCTTTTGTATTTCAGGAGGTACGTTTTCAAAAGACGGGAGCAGATAAGAATTCCGCAGACGGGTGCCATTGACATAAGAATAAAAGTCCGGTCCGTCTACATACATCGGCACCCGGATTATGCGGAGGTTCTGTCCGATAGAACGGGCGGCTGACAAAATTTTCTCGACTGCCTCATCAAGCTCGAATGATACTTCGTACGATACATCAGGGGTAACAGAGGAAACCGCGACAGTTTCAGCCGATAAAAACTGGGCAATAATATCGGCATGACTCGTGCTTTCTCCTGTCAGTGCAGGAAGAATTGCAAGCGCGGAGCATCCCAGTATCTTCCTGAATGAAGCGATATCTTCAGGACTGGATGGATCGACCTGGGCCTTTTCAACACTGACATCCGTTATGGCGCACAGGCCTCTCCCGTTGCTGATGACGGACCCGCCTTCCAGATAATAGTCTCCGTACTCAATGGGCAGTTCCATATATTCGGCAAGCTGCTGAGGGACAGAATCATCACGCGGGCGGTCCTGAGCGTATCCGAAATCCATCCACTGGACCGAATTCCCGGTTGTCTTGATCTGCAGAGGTCCATAATCACGGATCCATGGAGTGTCATAAAAAACCCTCAAATGCCGTCTCCTCCACTCCTTACGGAGTTGTTCCACAGATGGTTCCTCGCCATCATAACGATTTGTCAGGATATAGGGAGGGATGCGGTCCTGAAGTGATGCAGCGACTATCACTTCAATTGAGTTCTGCCATTCCTCATTTTCGACCAACAATAAAATATCGGGAGTTTCCCAGTCTCCACGCTGGATATAATTCTGATCATCTGACGGGGATTGAGATGCTACGGAAGCAACGGACTGCGGCTTGTCAGCATGCCGGAGAACTGAAGTCAGAGAAGAGACGCCTCTCGTCGAATCCGCAGAGGCAAACAGCAGAAATATTCCTACTGCCGTCATAAGCACAATCCGCACATGCTTGTGACCAAACTTCATTGCATATTTATTTTGCTTCATTATTTAAAAAGAGAGTGAACTTCTTATAAGACAGACATCATTGCCTGTGTATCAGGGAGGCGGTTGCCTCCCTGTACCAGCAGTCGGCCGCCTGGCCGCTTCTTATCCCTGTTATTTTCCTTTTTTGGGAGCTGCTTTTTTTGTTTTCTTTTGTGCCTCACCTTTTTGAGGAGCTGCCGGTTTCTCAAAATTCTTTTTCATGGGTTACCTCCCTTTTTTTAGAGCGCTCTTTCGTGAACGCACTCATTGAATTCAAAAATTATTCATAGTTCCAATCATTCGGTTATGACCGGCCTTCTTCAGGATCAGGGATATACTGTTCCTCTTCAGGAGATTGATCCTCTTCCTCAGGAAGTTCCTCTTCAGGAGATTGATAGTCCTCCCCTTGGTGTTCCTCCCCGGAAAGTTCTTCCTCATGACCGGATGTCTCATTGCCTTCCTCAGCAGCCTGGCCTTCTCCCCTTTCCAGCTCCTCCTGCGTATTTTCGTCTGTTGAGGCAAACGGACTTTCGGTATTCATGAAAGCTGTTGTGCTGATCAGAAGAAAAGCCAAAATGAGCACCCATATCTTTTTCATATATTCCTCCTTTGTATATTTCAGTTGCATGCAGATTTGTGTGTTTTCCTTTATCAAGAAATATGCCAGGACAGATATGAGTAAATATTGCATAAAAACAAGGCCTTACATATAATGATTTACATATTCCCAATGAATTATGTATAGTTTGACTGCGTCATAAAGGCGTCTTTTTATGACTAAAAGCACTATAACCAAGCCAAATTGGCTTTATTTCGCATCTAATCGTGGTTCTTGCGGCATTCGTGCGACAAGAGTGTGGAGGTATGATTTATGGAATATACAATTCTCATAATCTGTGAAGAGGGCATAAAGGAGTGGGAGCGCATCTCATCGTACCTGAAGAGAAGGAACTATATACTTGAGACAGTGTCGACGACAAAAAAAGCATTGAGTGTCCTGAAAAAGAGGCCGGTAAACATTGTAATCCTCGATTATCAGCTCCCTAAAGTCAATATCCTGAAATTACTCGAAAAGATTAAAGAGGAAAGAGAATCCGTAGAGGTCATAATCCTCAGCAAAAGACCTACCCTTTCAAAGGCCATAGAAGCCATGAAGGCAGGCGCCTACGATTTTTATGAATTTCCGGTAAATCTCCGCCTCCTGACAGCGGTGATAGAAAAGGCCATTGAAAAAATGACCCTCCATGCTGAAAAGGTTGCGCTTGAACACAAAGTAAAAGAGAGATTTGAATTCGGCAAAGTAGTCGGCAGAAGCAAGGCGATGAAAAATGTCATGGATGTTGTAAGGTCCGTATCTCCAAAAAACGCGAATATCCTGCTGACGGGTGAAACCGGTTCCGGAAAGGAAATGATTGCAAACCTTATTCATCACAACAGCACCCGCTCCGCAGGCCCTTTTATCAAGATGAACTGCGCAGCGTTCAGCAAGGGGGTCCTTGAGTCCGAGCTGTTCGGGCATGAAAAGGGGGCGTTTACCGGGGCGGTTACAAAAAGGATCGGAAGATTTGAGCTGGCAGACCACGGCACGATATTTCTTGATGAAATCGGTGATATGCCGCTTGAGACCCAGATCAAACTTCTGCGTGTCTTGCAGGAAAAGGAGTTTGAGCGGGTCGGGAGCAATGAAACAATAAAAGTCGATGTCAGAATTATTGCAGCTACGAACCAGAACCTCAAAGAGCTCATTGAACAGAAACGGTTTGCCCCCGCTGCGGGAGAGAAAAGATGATATTCCCACACTCGTCAGCACCTTTATCAACAAGATGAATGAAGAAAAGGGATACCATATTTACCGAATAACGAGAGAGGCCATGCAGATGCTGATTAATTACAGGTGGCCCGGAAATGTGCGGGAGCTCGAAAACACCATTGAATCATCCATGGCGCTTGCCAAAAAAGACCTTATAGAGCCGAAATACCTTCCGTCGTTTCTGCTTTTTTCACAGTCACAGGAGGGGGATTTTTTCCAGATTCCACAGAACATTACACTGCCTGAAATGGAGAGAGAGATAATAAAAATTGTCCTCGAAAGAACAGGGGGGAACAAAACGCGTGCTGCGAAACTTCTTGGAATCGGTTTGAGAACGCTCCAGAGAAAGGCAAAAGACCTGTGAAATCTGAACGGTTATCAAACAGGCTCTCCTTTCTCTGCCTCCCGCAACAGTGGAACAATAAAATATAATACGCACTAGTCATCAATGACACAGCGTATTAATGTTGCAGAAAAAAATATGCTCTGAGGATATACTATAATTTAAAATTACTTAGAGGCAGTCCCTTTCCATGCCTGACAAAAATCAGATATCAGTTCGCAGAAAAAAAAGATACAGCCACATCTATATTTCTTTGAATATCAAGATCGGCTTTCAATGGAAGCAGATAAAAGCGCTTGACTGGAACGAAGACGGCTTTAATTTTTTCATTGAAGACGAAATACCCTATTCAAATATTTTGTTTAAAAAGGGGCAGGCCAAATTTGCCGGTCAGGTGAGGTGGAGCAGGAGAAGCGATGACAGGAAATTCAATCTCGAGATGATATTAAATACCTATCTCTATGAAGAAATCAACAGACTTGATGGCAATAAAAATACATTTGACCGGGTTGTAAAAATGATCAGAACTGAAGGCATGATTGAGGAGAAGAAGAAAATCCTTGCAGCATTAAACCCTGATATTCATGAATCCGAAATAAACAGACGAATCAGCCGAAATAAAGAGGATTCATCGGCGTACCGCTATGGAGTGACGGTTTCTGCACAGGAGTGGGCTGATATTGTGAAATACGCGCTTCAAGCTTCATCAGTTGTTGATGCAATTGATAAGGTAGGGAGAGGGATTTCCCGGCTGGCTGATACCCTGGATCAGGAAGACTCATCAGCATAAAAGAATGTCATCATCCCTCCTGAGAATTCAGAACATTTCCTTTTCATATCCGGACGGGAAGCCGGTTTTTGAGAGAATCGACCTCAATATAAGAAAGGGCACACTGAGCATTATCAGTGGAGAGTCGGGAGCCGGGAAAAGCACATTCCTGAAACTTTTCAACAGGTTTCATGACCTGACAGACGGGAAAATCTTCTTTCATGAAAGAGAACTGAGAGATTATCAGATCAGTGAAATAAGAAGATCCATTCTTTATCTTCCGCAACTTCCTCACATGATTGAGGGCAGCGTTGAAGATAACCTTTTCTTCCCTTTTACATTTCAGTCGCAGAAAGACAAAAAGTATTCTCCGGTCAATGCCCGGGAATGGCTCGATTACTTTCAGCTGGGAGTGTCACTCAGTCATGAGGCATCAAAGCTGTCAGTCGGTCAACGGCAGAGAATAGCACTGATTCGTGCACTGCTGCTGGAACCCGAGGTCCTGCTTCTTGATGAACCATGTTCATCTCTTGACAGCAGGAACAGAAGGCTCATAGAGGAAAAGATAGAATCCCTTGTGGAATCCCGCGGGGTTACGGCGATTATGGCCACCCATGGCGACGTGAATTTTTCTGAATCTGTTTGTGCTTTCTTTCGGCTGGAGGACAGACACCTGAAGGCGTTGCAGCGACATGAGAAACAGGGAGCCTGATCAATGCAGACCGAGATCATTAACATTTCCTGGCTGAATGTTACCATAACAACGTTATTAATCATTGCGACCGGTCTCTGCTCTCTCTATTTAAAACTGAAGCTCGAACAGGACCTCCTCATCGGGACGATACGGACGTTTCTTCAGTTATTATTGCTGGGATATGTCCTGAATGCCGTGTTTTCGCTGCGGAATCCTTTTATTGTGTTTCTGCTCTTTTCATTCATGATCTTCTTTGCCGCCAGAATCATATCAGGACGGGTCAGGGAAAAGCGGATACCTTATTTTGCCCCTGTCCTTGCCTCAATGTTTCTGAGCTATATGATAATAAACATTTTTGTTATGACAGTAATAATTCAGGTCAAGCCATGGTATCAGCCTGTGTATTTTATCCCCATCGGAGGAATGATTATCGGCAACTCCATGAATGCCATCGCGATTTCGATCAACACCTGGTTTGACGGTCTCAGGAAAGAATATGACAGGATAGAACTCTTTCTGGCGCTCGGGGCATCACCGTCAGAGAGTACACGGGAGAATTTCAAGGGAGCGGTAAAATCCGGAATGATCCCTTCAATCAACGCGCTGATGTCGGTTGGAATCGTGTCGATTCCCGGAATGATGACAGGTCAGATGCTTGCCGGTATAGACCCGCTTATCGCAATTAAATATCAGATCGTCATCATGCTCCTTCTGGTCGGGTCAACTGCGCTGTCATCTATTTTCGCACTGCATATTGTGAGGAAAATCTCCTTCACCGCAAATTATCAGCTGAAGATATAATTCGTATTGGTGAATCGTTCATTGTTATTTGTTAATCGAGTACCAGGAATCACAATTACATGCGGTATACGAATAACTATTTTCAATTAACCATTAACCCTTCCTATCAAATAATCCTTGACATTCATTTATTAAATAGTATTATGAATATGGAGGCTGCTTTCTGGGGAAATATTAAGAAACAGACAAAGAAAAGCCCCGGGAAGTCCTGCCTGAAATGAAAGGGTTGAAAGAGTTAAACGTTGCTGGTCCAGCGACGCAGGCTTTCAGATATGGCAGGAGCTCGGCTGCAGTGTTTAAAAAAGGGTTTCTGCCATATCTGTTTTTATTATAAACCGAAACTGCTCCACATAAAAAAAGCAATGTCCATACACTCAGCATTTGATTTTTTGATTCAGTGGCACCTCACAGAAAGGTGCAACCTCAGGTGTACTCACTGTTATCAAAATGATAATAGGTCGATTGAGCTGACAACAGCAGAAATCAGAGATACCATTGACGAAATTTCACAAACCATGGCCAGCTGGAAAAAAAGCTATAACTTAAATTTTTCGCCCAGTGTAAATATCACGGGGGGGGAGCCTTTTTTAAGAGCCGATTTATTTGATATTCTTGATGAATTCCATAGCATCGGGTTTGATATCTATGTGCTTACCAATGGTATCCTGATTGACAAAAAGAAGGCCGCACGGTTATTGAAGGCTGGAGTAAAGGGTGTGCAGGTAAGTATTGAGGGTCCGGAGGCAATTCATGACTCTATCCGGGGAGCAGACAGTTTTTCTGCTTCTTGCAAAGGAGTAAAACACCTTCTTGATGCCGGACTGCAGGTCACCCTGAATACAACCCTTTCGAAATTAAACGCCGATTATTTAATTGATACGATAAAGATTGCTTCAGAGCAAGGCGTTCACCGGCTTGGTTTCTCAAGACTGGTACCGTCCGGGAGAGGCAAAAAGCTTATACGCGAGATGCTGAAGACAGAAACGGTCATGAACCTGTATGACAATATATTTAAGGCCGACGCTCGCAGTGGAATGGAAATTGTGACCGGTGATCCGGTCGCGTCACAATTCAGAAATAAGCCGGGAAATAGTGATTTCGGTGATATAGCTTTAGGCGGATGTGCTGCCGGGATATCTGGGATGACAATCATGCCTGACGGTACCATGCTGCCGTGCAGAAGAATGCCCATTCCTCTCGGCAATGTAAAAAGAAATTCGTTCAGGGAAGTGTGGGCAGTTTCAGATGTATTAAATGATTTGCGTGACAGGAGTAAATATAAGGGAAAGTGCGGATCCTGCAATAAATGGGCAAACTGCAGGGGCTGCAGGGCTATCGCCTACGCCTATTCAAAGGCCGGCGGCAGAGGAGATCACCTTGCACCGGACCCGCAATGTTTTATTTAGTTAACAATTGATCGGTAGTCAGTAGTCGATTAATTGCAGGGGCGCGGTGCCCGCGCCCCTTTTTTTAAAATGGTTGAGGAGGAATTTTATTATGTCTAAATGGGTAATTGATCCGGACCATTCGGTAGCTGCTTTTTCAATCCGTCACATGACTGTGG
>Ga0111163_1010_pt1 | contig 17520 bp, 19 predicted proteins | sample DeeMarSeWOR28_12_FD_80262 | JGI IMG/M metagenome (GOLD analysis project Ga0111163, IMG submission 80262) | Nitrospira bacterium SG8_35_4 | reverse complement strand
TGATGGAGAAAATCTGCGAGTTAATCAAATTGCTTAACACAAAGTCAACAATACGGTATCTGCCGCCAAACGGCACCGATGGTTTCGACCGTTCAAAGGTAAGTGGAAAGAGTCGTTCCCCTTTTCCACCGGCCATAATCATTGCGAGTATTCTGGGATGTGCCATAAACTCTCCCGTGAGCTGGCTTTAAACTATAGTGTTTCAGAAATATTATCTATTGTGAAGCATTGTTAAGATAAACAAAAGTTTCATCGAAAAGCAACAATGCTGAACAATCTTTTGAGTTATTACATTCAATGATAAACGATAATAGCAAATATTCAAAATAAAAAATTGAAATGAACGATTAAAAATCTGAAATGTCGATTTTGTGACTTCAGACATGCCGATATCCTCTGAAACCGGGCCCGGAGAAAAGAGAAAGCTGACATCCACTCAACCTTCCATCGGTCTTTGCTGTGCTAAAAATACTGAATATTTGACCCGATACGGTTAAAAAGTGGTGCTGAAAATAAGCAGGACACGGGAGGAGTAAAATGGATTTCATCAATGGACTGTATGATTTTTTTCAGGCAAGGAGTTTTCAATTCCTCTGATAGGGTTCATCGCTTTTATATTCTTTAACTCATTCTGCCTTCTTCTTGCGCGGTATACATTAGGGTTGATCGTCACGGACTGTTTCGTCTTTTACTGGGACTTCATTTTAAATCTGAACCATTTTATCGACACATTGAAGGTCGTTTCCTGGGGAATGCCGATTTATGCCCTGTCCGGAGTGCTCATGCTCATCGTTGCCATTACAGGCTTCCCGGTCCAGGACAGAGAGTTCGATTAAACGGGCTGTAATTTCAAACACGCTCCACCCCTCACTAATTTAAATAATTTATGTACAATACAGTATGATTTTAAACCACGTCGGCATAATCAATGGAAACGCCGAACAGGCGGTGCTTTTTTACAGGGACTTTCTGAAATTTGAAAAAACAAGGGAGTTTATTCTCTCTCCGGAGCTTTCCGGACAGTTATTTGATATCTCCCGCGAAATCAGCGTACTGGTCTTTGAACGGGACGGAATCAAACTCGAAGTCTTTATCTGCCCTGAATGCAGACTGCCGACCCCTGACCTCAGTCATATCGGACTTCATCTCGATGATCTTGCAGCAATACTTGATGAAGCCCAAAAGACAGGGGTGCAGCATATCATCGGGAAGACAGGTGAGAAAACCGTGCATTTCATCAGGGATTTTTACGGGAACCTCATCGAGATAAAGCAAAAATAATATTTGAACATGAAAACTCAGGATTCCCGATTTACCTGGATAACTCTGGGAGTTGAAGGCGGGCTTCATGAAAGTAACCTGAACGCCCACCTGCTGTCCCCTTCAGGATCAAATAACTTTATCTGCCTCGATGCAGGAACCCTGATGGAAGGGCTTAAGGTTGCCGTCAAAAACGGGTGTTTTCCCAATATCCGGTCCCGGGATGACCTAAGCCTTGAGGGCACGGTTCTTCACCACAACATAAAGGCGTTCCTGATAACCCATCCTTATCTGGACCATTGCGAAGGCCTTGTCATTGCATCTCCCAACTGCAGCACAAAACCATTAATGAGTCTCACGGGTGTTATTGATGATATTGACCGGCACCTCTTTAACTGGAGGATATGGCCTAATTTTGCAGACAGGGGGGCGACTCCTGTTCTGAATGTGTACCGATATTTTCCAATGCAGGCCGGAGAAAAGATACGAATTCCCGAAACGTTCATGAATGCAGAAGCTCATCCCCTTGCCCATGGAGGGCATACAGATTCCGCGGCATTCCTGATCGAAAATGACGGCCATTATGTTCTCTATATGGGCGACACCGGCCCTGATGAAGTGGAGCAGCGGACATCGACCGAGGATTTGTGGAAGAGAGTTGCTCCCATTATAAGAAGCAACCGCATGCACGGTATTTTCATTGAAGCATCCTATTCGGACGAACGTCCGGACTCGCAATTATTCTCCCACCTCACGCCGGCATGGCTCATGACTGCCTTCCGAAAGCTCTCTGTCATTGTAGACCCCCAGAATCCCGCACAGTCGCTCGAGGGGCTGCGGGTCATCATCACCCATATCAAGCCTGATGTAAAGAACGGGATTTCACCCCGTGAACTTATCGAAAAACAGCTGCATTCTCATAACGACCTGGGCCTGAATTTTATTTTTGCCCGGCAGGGCAGAAAATATGAATTGTAATGCGGGTCAGCTGTATGCAGAATTTTAGTCGGGCCGTCTGAGGCTTACAGGTTTTGCGCCAGCAGTTTTGGTCCGTCCTTAAAGAAAACTTCAATTTTATTGAAATGAATGACAGAAACCACTATGCCCGTACCAAATTTTGGATGCTCTACAACATCATCTTTTTCAAAATTTCCTTTTGTCATATATTTTTTGACATTCGAAAGACGATCGTCTGACAGTCGCATCATATACTCATGGTATTTTGTTTCCCGGGCTTTGGTCTTTCTTTTTGCGTGGATTGATTTTATCCTGTTGCTGGTGGCCGGGCCGGTACGATAATTATGTTCCCCGTTACAGGTATTGCATTTCACTCTCTTGGGAACATTCTCAACCATCGCAACAATTGTATGCCCCAGTTCGAGTTTGCATTTTGTACACCATGCAGTAATGTATTCACCCGTTGCGTGAGTATCGGTCATTATTCAATCCTATTCTTCTGATTCCTCTTTTTTCTTCCACCGGTATCCGGACGACCCTGGCAGTTGTCAGGTTCAACCACTACCATTACCATATGAAAGGATTATTTGTTTGCAGTTTTAGTGATAATACAGAGCGGACTGACCTGAAGAAACCTGTCACCGCGTTTCAATCACTTATTGTTCCGGTTCATCAGGAGAGTCTGCAGAAGTTTCTGTTTCACTGCTTCCTGATTCCGGATCTTCGGATTCCCCGGGAGTTGCAGTATCCTTCTGACGCCGCAATCTTTTCTCTTCCTGCTTCTTCTTTCGTAACACTTCCTTTTTCCGTTTATTGCTCTTGTACATACCGGAACGTTTTGCCATGTAGCCTCCCGTGGGTGATTAACTTTTCCAACAACAGTCCGTATTGTCAAAAAAGGCAGATAGATTATTGATGAGCTTTTACGGCTGGGAAAGTAAGATTGTAAGTACCCAGCTAAATAAGCAGGCCCCGTAAAACGGGGCCTGCCGCCGGGTTTACTCTTTTACAATATTTACTGCTTTCGGGCCTTTATCCCCTTCAACAACATCAAAACTCACGACATCACCTTCAGCAAGATTTTTAAAACCTTCTCCCTGAATCTCTGAATAGTGCGCAAATACATCAGCACCACCATCCTCCTGGGTTATGAAACCAAAACCCTTAGATTCGTTGAACCATTTTACAGTTCCCTTCGCCATACTTCTCTACCTCCTTAGAATACACTAAATCCTTAACGAATTCAGTTCTTAATAAAAAAGGCCGCAAAGTAGAAAGTCTTTGTGGCCTCACCTGTTACAAAAACTTCTGAACTTCGTATAAATAATGGCATCTTTTATTCTGAAAAGTCAAATGCTTTTTTCTTTACACCTCCATCCGGACCTGTATTTCGTTTTACCGGCCCACCGATAAGTGAAACCAGGACCGCGTCCTCTATGGTATACTTCAACGTTGATGTGCAGGGGTGCTGCAGCATACTCCCCTGCCCTCCTCCTAAAAAACCAGACGAAAGGACTGCAACAACATGAGTAAAGAAGCAAATAAAATTATTTACTCAATGATAGGGGTGGCTAAATTTTATAACAAACGGCAGGTATTGAAAAACATTTCGCTCTCGTATTTCTATGGGGCAAAGATCGGTGTTATCGGCCTCAATGGTTCAGGGAAAAGTTCGCTTCTCCGCATCCTGGCAGGAACGGACAGGGATTTTCACGGCGAGACCGTGCTGTCTCCCGGGCATACTGTCGGTATCCTTGAGCAGGAACCGGTCGTTGATGAAAAGAAGACGGTGCGGGAGATTGTTGAGGAAGGGGTAAAAAACACCGTTGATCTTCTGAACGAATACAACCGCATTAACGAAAAATTCGCAGAGCCAATGAGCGACGATGAGATGAGCAGACTCATTGAGCGCCAGGGGGAAGTGCAGGAAAAGCTTGACGCGCTTGAAGCATGGGACCTTGATTCACGTCTTGAGATGGCAATGGATGCCCTCCGCTGCCCTCCGGCTGACACGCCGGTCAGTGTGCTCTCCGGAGGGGAAAAAAGGCGGGCGGCGCTCTGCAGACTCCTCCTCCAGAAACCTGATATCCTGCTTCTGGACGAACCGACGAACCACCTCGACGCAGAGACTGTCGCCTGGCTGGAGCATCATCTCCAGAGATATGCCGGCACTATTATTGCCGTAACCCACGACCGTTATTTTCTCGATAATGTCGCGGGCTGGATTCTCGAACTCGACCGGGGTGAAGGAATCCCCTGGAAGGGTAACTATTCATCGTGGCTGGAGCAGAAGAGGAACCGGCTGCAGCATGAGGAGAAGTCCGAAAACGAACGCCAGCGGACACTGCAGCGCGAGCTTGAATGGATCCAGATGTCCCCAAAGGGACGCCATGCAAAATCAAAGGCGCGCATAAAATCTTATGAGGCGCTCCTCGGCCAGGACATCGAAAAAAGGTCACGGGAGCTCGAAATCTATATTCCCCCCGGCCCCCGTCTTGGCGATGTGGTGATTCAGGCTGATCATGTAAGCAAGTCCTATAATGAAAACATTCTTATTGAAGATATGTCTTTCTCACTGCCGCCGGGCGGTATAGTAGGGATTATCGGTGCCAACGGCGCCGGGAAGACAACGCTCTTCCGGATGATCACCGGGCAGGAGTCGCCTGATTCCGGGTCAATCAGGACAGGGGAAACAGTAAAGCTTGCCTATGTTGACCAGAGCAGGGATGACCTGAATCCTGACAAGACCATCTGGGAAATTATCTCTGATGAATCGGATGTTGTTCATCTCGGCAAAAGAGAAATCAGCTCCCGGGCATATGTCGCACGCTTTAACTTTTCGGGAAGTGACCAGCAGAAAAAAGTATCCATGCTCTCCGGCGGAGAACGCAACCGTGTCCATCTTGCCCGTATGCTCAAGGAAGGCGCCAATGTTCTTCTGCTGGACGAACCGACCAATGATCTTGACGTCAACACGATGCGCGCACTGGAAGAGGCGCTCGATAGTTTTGCAGGCTGTGCCGTTGTCATCAGCCACGACCGGTGGTTCCTCGATCGGATCGCAACCCATATCCTCGCTTTTGAGGGTGAAAGCAGGGTCGTCTGGTTTGAAGGCAACTACTCCGAATACGAGGCTGAACGGAAAGCACGTCTCGGTGCTGCCGCAGACCAGCCCCATCGTATAAAATACCGGCATTTGACCAGAGAATAAAGGAGACTGTATTCGGTTGTCCGGAGTCAGTCCTCAGGCAGGAGAGATGAAACGTCCAGGTTTACAAATTCCGCTTGCAAACCCTCTTGATATGCCGTATCATGGTTCTGAAAGGAGGTCTGTATGAATTTCAATTCAGTACACAAAAAAACTGCCATTGTTCCTGCACTGCTGTTCGTCTTCATTGGCGTGTTTTCCTGCAGCGCTCCCTCTTCCCATTCTCAAATAAATGTTGACTCTGACGGAGTAGCCTTAAAGGGCTATGACGCCGTTGCATATTTCACCATGGAAAAACCGGTGAAGGGAGAAAAGCAGTTCAGCCATGAATGGAACGGGGCCCAGTGGCTGTTTGCCAGCCAGGAGCATAAGGATCTTTTTATGGCTTCTCCTGAAAAGTATGCGCCCCAGTATGGAGGATATTGAGCGTATGCAGTGAGCCATGGGTCCATGGCTGACATTGATCCTCAATACTGGAAAATAGTCGACGGAAAGCTTTACCTGAATCTCAATCAGAAAGTCCAGCAGATGTGGAATGAAGAAATGGACGATCATATCAGGAAGGCCGATACGAACTGGCCTGGGGTTCTGAACAAATAGCACTCGTACGCACTGTTTGTTTAATCCATCATGTCCCCTTTTATACGTTGCAGGTATTCTTCCCATTCAAGGGGGAGGGAGTGCTTCTTCTTGTTGTTGCATTCCCTGCATGCCGGAACTACGTTGTTCTTTGCTGATTTTCCTCCCCGAATGATGGGGACGATATGGTCCATGGTCAGCTCCCGGGGAGGCAGTTCCCTGCCGCAGTAATAGCACGTTCCTTCAGCGCATTTCCGCTTCCACCATTGTGTGCTCCGGAGGTCCCGTGCCTTCTGCTTTTCTTTTTTGATCTCCTGCTCGTTCACCGCAGGAATAAAGTAATCCATGCTTTATCAGTATATCAGAAATGAAGACAGAGCGTTACGCTTTCGCAGTACCGGGGACAGGTTTTATTCTGTTACCGGTTCCTGAGTCCATCGTTGCAGGACATCAATGATCTTTTTTGCCTGGTCCCTGCTTGATATATTGAATTTTGATCTCTGGCTGAACGAATCACCTTTTTTCTGATACCGCCTGATTGAATACTTGTCTTCTCCATACTTCTCGTTCTTCCGGTCCCATTGCTGGTATCTGAACATGATTGTGGCCCATGCCCCTTTTGACAGGATTTCTTTATCAAGTTCCTTCACAAGGAGGATGTCATCTTCCTTGAAGTTCATAGTGAGATCATTTACGTCTGAGGCCATTGCATTCTCCTTTTCGTGTTAGTATGTTGAACATCCCTGCGGAAGGCGTCCTTTCATAAAAGACCTGCTCCCGTCTTATAATTTCCAGAAGATTATATGTCAAATCAGCATGAAAGTACAATTACAATTTTCCGCCCTTAAGACTTTTCAGAATTATCCTCATCGGTTTATTGCTGAATCTTTCCGTGCCAGCAGGCAGCAGAAAGCATTTTCCTCTTGCTTCAGGGAATATTATTTGATATGCTTTTCCAAGGAAGAAACAATTTCAGCTCAAGCAGTAAGCCAACAGGAGGAATCAATGGCGAACACGGGAAAAAAGAGAACAGCTTCTGGCAAGTCATCAAAACCAACTGTCAGAAGAAAAAAGAAAGCGGCCTCGCTGGAAGACATCGAATCATCAATGGAAAAAATGGCGCTTACGGATTTTGCGGAAAGTACAAAAGAAGAACTCAGGAAACTGGGAGACAAAATCCATGAGGCTACAGACAAAGGCGTGCATTTTGCCAAGGAAATAGCGGAAGATGTGCAAAAGTTCGCCAAAGACGCCACAAGCTTTACAAAGGTCAAGATAGAACTCCACAATCTAAAATCGGAAAAGGAAAAACTCTATTCCTTAATGGGCGAGCATTTGAGCAATTTATACAAAGAGAAAAAACTTACCAAAATGGCAACCCGATTCAGGGATGACTTTAAAAAGCTCAATGAACTTGAATCAGCCATTGAAGAGAAAGAAAAAGAAGCGAAAAGAATATCGCTGTCACAATAAGAAATGCATTCAGCTGTCAGCAATCAGCTCTCAGCACAAAAATTTTTTATATTTCGTACTTACGCAGAAACTGTGCTTTGGAAGCGCGTCATTAACGCTTCTTACGCGCTTTCCAGTTTTCCGATGAATTCGAGCATCTCATCCCGGGTAGATGCTCGAAACGACTTTCGCCTGAGATCTTTTACTGCCATGCCTCTCGAGTACCACGCAAAATATTTCCGAAATCGTATGACGCCGTGCTTTTCACCGTGAAGTTCGATACTCAGTAAAAGATGCTCTTTCATGGTCTGTGCTATTTTACTGACATCAGGCCTGTCCGGTATTCTCCCTTTTGTCATATATTCGATGGATTCACGGAATATCCAGGGGTTGCCGAGCGCTCCCCGTGCAACGGCCACGCCATTGCACCCGGTCTCACTGAACAGATTTTTGATCAGTTCAGGCGAGAGAGCGTCTCCGCTGGCAATTATGGGAATCTGCACTGACTCCTTTACTTTCCTTATGACTTCGTAATCAACCTGCCCGCTGTATCGCTGTTTTCTGGTCCTGCCGTGAATAAAAAGAGCGTCCACGCCTGCATCCTGCGCACGGCGTGCTATCTCCGGTGCATTAATCTCTGTTTCATCCCACCCTGCGCGTATCTTGACAGTGACAGGCACTCTTGTATTTTTGACTATTATCTGCAGCAATTGCTGGAGTTTTGCAGGGTCCTTCAGCAGCCCCGCGCCTTTTCCCCTCGATACGACTTTTTTTACCGGACAGGCAGCGTTGAAATCCAGGACTGCAAAGGGATACTGTGACAGCATATCAAGCGACCTTTTTATGATGTCCGGATCACAGCCAAGGATCTGGACACCAAGCGGCCTGTCGTCCGGCCTGGTCGAGAGCATATTCAGGGTGTTTTTGCTGTTGTGGACCAGTGAGTCTGTGCCGATCATTTCGGTAAACGCAAGTTCGCATCCAAACGACCTGTTAATCAGGCGATACGCCAGATCACTGATGCCGGACATGGGTGCAAGGATAAGCGAAGAGTTCAGTGTAAGGTTCCCGATAGAAAGCATGGAAAGTTATTATACATCAGGAAAACGGAATGCAGGGGCGATGCGCTGCCTCGCCCTTCACGATCAAACGCATGCAGAAAAAAAAAGCGGCCAGTCAATATAATGCATCCCACCTGCGATGGGCGACCCATCGGGTCTCCCCTAATTGTCACAACACATGCACCCCAAACTTTTTGAGGCTCTCGGTCAGGGCACACAGAGGAAGCCCCACAACATTAAAAAAATCGCCGTCAATCTTTTCAATAAAAACAGCTCCAAGCCCCTGGATCGCGTACGCACCCGCCTTGTCCAGCGGCTCTCCTGATCTGACATAGGCGCTTATCTCTTCCCCGGTCAGTTTTTTGAAATACACCTTTGTCACTTCTGATCTGGATACAATCTGATCGCTCGCTGTATCCATAACAGTAAAACCGGTGATTACTGAATGGACTTTTCCATTCAAAATCCTCAGCATCTTTTCAGCTTCTTCCCCGCTCTGCGGTTTGCCGAGCAGCCTGTCCTTGAAATAGATAAATGTATCTGCAGCAATGATTATCGCATCCCTGTATAGATGCGCAACCGCCTCTGCTTTCTTGAGTGACAGGAATCGTGCGAGTTTGTGGGGTTTCAGCGGCAGGGCAAGGTCCTCTGCATACTCACTTTCACAGACACTGAATTTGAGCCCTGTAATTTCGAGGATTTCCTTTCTCCTCGGAGATGCTGACGCCAGAATTATTTTTTTCATAGTAGATATATTAATCCATTTTCATAAGAAAATAGTGTCAGGCGGGAAAGCGCGGAAGCACAGAAGCAGGGGCATATTGCATATACTCTTATTCCATTAACCATATTCAATCCGGCATCATGCATGTTATTATTCTGTTGAAAATGAAAAAAATAATGGGAACCGCTCATTCAGAAAAATACGATCTTGCAATCATCGGGGCCGGACCGGCCGGTATGATGGCTGCACTGCGTGCCTCTGAATGCGGGGCCCGTGTGGTCCTTTTGGAAAAAAACCATAAGCCCGGGATCAAGCTCCTGATGACCGGAAAGGAGCGGTGCAACATTACCAACGCTGAAACCGATGTTCAGCAGTTTGCGTCGCATTTTGGCAAAAAGGGGAAATTCCTTTTGAGTGCACTCTACCGTTTCGGGGTGCAGGAGACAATCGATTTCTTTCACCGGAACACCTTAAAAACCGTGGTTGAGCGGGGCGGCAGAATATTTCCGGAAAGCGGAAGAGCAGAGGATGTCCATGCCCTCCTTCTCAGACTGATCAAAAGAAATACCGTCACGCTGCGTACAGATTCCGCAATAAAAACAATATCACACAAGCACCATGAAATAGAGCGGATCATTCTTGAAAATGATGAAATTACCGCAGCACATTATCTCATCAGCACCGGGGGCCTTTCCTATCCCGGGACCGGTTCAACCGGTGACGGATTCCACTGGGCAAAACAGATGGGACACAGGATCGTGAAACCCTCGCCTGCGCTTACCCCGATTGAGGTGAAGGAACAGTGGGTAAAAGATCTCGAAGGACTGAGCCTGAAAAACGTCCGGATCTCGCTGTATCAAAAGAACAGAAAAATGGATGAACGCTTTGGCGAGGCACTGTTTACCGAAGCCGGGATGAGCGGGCCCGTGATCCTCGACATGAGCAAATCAATCGGGGAATTGCTTGCCCGCGGGCAAACGGACCTGTTCATTGATTTCAAACCGGCCCTCGATTTTACGATGCTGGATAAAAGAATCCTGAGGGACCTTGAAAAGCACAAAAACAGGGCAATAAAAAACATGCTCCCGGAGTTGTTGCCCAAAAAACTGATACCCGTAATCCTGAGACTCGCCGAAATCGAACCAGATACAAAAGGCCATTCCATAACAAAAGATAAACGGAAAAAACTCCGGCTGCTGTTGAAGCAGTTTCCCCTGACAATAAAAAGGCTGGTGGGATTCAACAAGGCGATCATTACCGCCGGGGGTGTTGACTTGAAAGAAGTCGATCCGAAGACCATGCGGTCAAGGATCATAAACAATCTCTATTTTGCCGGAGAAGTCCTCGACCTGGACGGGCCTACAGGAGGCTATAACCTGCAGGTCTGCTGGAGCACCGGATATCTGGCTGGAGAGAGCGCTGCAGGAAGATAACATCAATCTTCCTCATTATTTCGATGCTACCAATACCAATCGCTTTGATCTGAACCTTGAAGTGGCGAGCACACATGCAAATCATTCCTTTTCGGGGACAAAGCAGAATCGAAAACGTGTCGCACAGAATTTTTTGAACAATATTGCATCAGCAGATATAATAAATCTATTCAGAAAGAAGGAGTTGAGCAATGATTTACTTTCTCGCGGTCATGCGAGAAGGCTGATATGTTGCAAGCAATTATGAAAAGTGACAGCTAAAAAGTCGTTCAGTATAATCGTAAAGGTAGTTTTTTGCCTTTTTTCCCTGTACTTCCTCGGTGATGCCTTTAACCGCTGGGATGGTTATTCCTTTTATATGCGGTTTTGGGAGTTCCTGCCAGAATTATCGCTGGCTTTTATCCTGTGGACCGCTCTGGCGAGTCTTATTGCAGTTTCGTTGTGTTTAATGGCATACGTGGCATTTAAGGTAATTCCACAATCCCTGATCCCTGTCCGTCTTGAACAATTAACATTTATGTTGCTGTTTATTCCCGTCGCGATTGTAATCTTCCTCGTTACGAAAATGTTTTTAAGTGATGTATCGATCAGTGATCTCATTGGGCTGAGCCCGGCTGTGATCGTGGCTGCAGGGGGTCTTGTAGCGGTGGTGTTCTTCTGGTTTGGACGAACGTTTGCTGAAAAAATATTATATGAGCTGGATTCGAGAATTACACCCCTGGTCTGGCTGTTTGTGGTGCTTCTGGCCGGTGCTGCAGCCGTTCATGTTTTTAACAGCAAATCGTCTGAGCACTATTCCGCTCCTGAGAAAGGGGCTCATTTTGTCGAGCTGGGCAAAAAGCGCCCCAATATAATATTGGTAATATTGGACGCGCTCACCGCAAAAGATATGCAGCTTTACGGTTATCATCTTGATACGACACCATTCATCTCGCAGTGGGGGAAAGATGCTGCGGTATTTCGCAGAGCCTATGCATCATCAAACTGGACTCCTCCCGGAACGATGAGCATTATGACAGGCCAGAGGCCCTGGACTCACAGGGTATGGCATTCAGTCATTCACCATCCGGTCCGCAGATACGAAGAGAGTCTGCCAAAGGTCCTGAGGGATAATGGTTATAACGTGTACGGCTTTGTTCAGAATGCCTTTGCCAGCCCTGAAGTCCTCGGGATGAAAGAAGCATTCATGAAAAGCGACAGATTTGATACTTTCAGCGTAGTAAAAGAGGGAGACAACTGGTGGTTTCAGGATCTTTCAAAATATTTTGATGACAGACTGATTGTCAAACAATGGATCTTCGGCAATAATCCGTTAGCCCAGCTCATGAGATCTTTTCATGATCGCCATAACGACACGCACACAACCATAAAGCCGCCTGATTTAGTCTATGACAGCTTTCTGGAGTTCATATCAGATAAACAGGCCGCCGGAAAGGGATCAAAAGAGCAGACCCATAAATCCCTGTCACGGGAGCCTTTCTTCGCCTGGCTTCATGTACTCCCTCCCCATGAACCGTACTTGCCGATAGAACCGTACATGGGTATATTTGGAGATGCCGAGAAATTTAATTCAGAAAAAAAACAGTATAGCTCCTTTAGATTCTCTCAGCAGTATGATGTGAAGAGGCAGGAAGACGTGAACATTTTGAGAAAACGCTACGATGAGTTCATATTATATTCTGACCAGAGGTTCAAGGTTTTTTTAGACAAGCTGTCTGAAACAATTGACACGAGCAACACCATCATTGTTTTCTCATCTGATCACGGTGAGAGTTTTTCTGATGGCTGGCTTGCTCATACCGGCCCCCATCTTTATGAGTCCCTTGTTCACATACCTCTCATTATAAAGGTGCCCGGATTGCCCGGGAGTAATGTCATCGACGTGCCTGTTGAACAAATAGACATTGCCCCAACTGTTCTTGAATTTGCAGGGATTCAAATCCCCCGGTGGATGGAAGGGCGGTCTTTAATCCCCTTCCTGGAGGGGCGGCCGATAAAACCCTATCCTGTTTTTTCGATGATCTTTGAAAAGAACAGGGCCTTTGACCCTATTACAAAGGGAACCGTAGCCGTCAGAGTGGGAGACTACAAGATTGTATATTATCTTGAAGACAAGAAGACCTTGCTCTTTAACACCGCGTCCGACCCCGATGAATCGTTGGACCTGTCAAAGGAAAAACCTGAACTTACGGACAGGCTTGTGAAATTGATTGAAGAGGAGCTTTCTGCAAAAAATAAATTAACCCGTCAACAGATTTCAGCAACAGCTGAATCGCCTGGAGGACAATGAAATAAATGTCAGCAGTCTTGTCGGAAAATTAAGGCTTTTCACATTTAATCTACGTTATCCTTTTTTAAAAGAATTACAGGCATTTATTGAATAAGCCATTGAGCTCCTGCCGGAGGAAGAATTGAACAGGTATTATCACAGGCGTATGAGACTGAGAAGGCCGGGCAAATCATTGCCATGGACCGGACGGTAGTACCGCATGCTGCTCATCCACCCTCCAGTTGCAAACCCGTGCGACCCTCCCGCCGGTATCGCGAGGCTCTCCGGTGCGCTTCAACATCATGGAATACAGCACACCGTGCTCGATGCCAACCTCGAAGCGCTTCGTTATGTTATTGACAATACACGCCCGCAAAGCGATAGGCACGACGACACATGGACGGCACGCTCACTGCGCAATACCTCAGCAAATCATAATGCCGTCAAAGACCTGAAAACCTATCAGAATATTGACCGCTATAAACGCGCTGTCATTGACCTGAACCGCACGTTCGAGGTGTGGGCAGACAACGGGGCAGTTCCAGGGATCGCAAACTACAAACACAAGACTCTTTCTCCATTGCGGAGTCGTGATCTTCTGTACGCTGCCGGGGAAGCCGAAAAGAATCCATATTATCCGTATTACAAAGAGAGGCTTCCGGCACTGATTGAAAAGAATACCTCCTCATTCGCAGGATTTTCACTGAATTACCTGAGTCAGGCATTGTGCACCTTTGCCATGATCGGATTCTTGAAAAAGCGTTTCCCTCACCTCTCAATTATTCTCGGCGGAGGATTGGTCACCTCATGGATGAAAAACCCCGGCTGGCAGGACCCGTTCAGGGGACTGATCGATCATCTTGTCTCAGGGCCGGGTGAAGAAAAGCTTCTTGCCATTCTGGGTGCAGATTCCATTGAAAAAAAATGTTCCGTCCCTTCTTATGACGGACTGCCGCTGGATGATTACCTCGCACCCGGACACATTTTGCCTTACAGCGCTTCGAGCGGATGCTACTGGCAAAAATGTTCTTTTTGCCCGGAAAAGGCCGAAGATAATCGATACATTCCGCTCCCGGCAGATACAGCTCTGAGCGAGTTACACGAATTAATCATAAAAACAAATCCGGCCCTTGTTCACATACTGGATAATGCGGTCAGCCCGTCACTGTTAAAAAGACTTGCCGAAAGCGGTCCCGGAGTTCCCCACGGAATTCAGTGGTATGGATTTGCGCGTATCGACAGCCTTCTGACGGATATGGATTTTTGTACAGAGCTGAAGAAATCAGGGTGTGTGATGCTGAAGCTCGGACTGGAATCAGGTGACCAGGGGGTGCTTGACAGGATGCAGAAGGGAATTAATATTGAAACCGCGTCCGCAGTTTTACAGACTCTGAAAAAAGCAGGGATCGCTACCTATGTCTATCTCATCTTCGGGACGCCCGCTGAGACTCTGAATGCGGCTGGAAAAACCCTCGATTTCGTTGTCAGACACAGCAGTGAAATAAACTTTCTGAACGTAGCCATGTTTAACATGCCGGTCTGCAGCCCTGAAGCATCACGGTATGAGACCCGACAATTTTATGAGGGAGATCTCTCGCTTTACACAGATTTTATCCATCCTTCAGGGTGGAACAGAAAAGAAGTACGGCTATTTATCGAAAATGAATTCAAAAAGAACAGGGCTGTTTCTGATATTTTAAACAACGACCCACCCCTGTTCACCTCCAACCATGCACCATTTTTTGTGATCTGACCTGATATGAATATAACAGAGGGAAAAATACTTTAAGAAGCAAATTCCGGGCTAATTACGCCAGCCATGCACCATAGACAAAGACTGGCAGGAAACCGAGAGTCGCAATGACCGGCAGGATTAATAATTCTGCAACTTCTTCTCTCAAATCAAATTTACTTCCGAGCACATTCACAAAAGACACAAACACAAAGTAACCAAGTTTCGCAAGCACACCGGAAATAATGATAATTCCGCAGATAAACCAGAACCCCGGCACCAGGTCCATTACTTCAATGTCAATCACAGGATTTAAAAGGTTCAGAAATATCCGGACGAATATGAGACAGACTCCACCGAGAACCAGCGTCTTGACAGACCGCAGCGTCCTCAACTGAGGAATTACATCTATTAAATAAGCCAGGGCAATAAGGCTTCCTATCAGAGCAAGAAATCCTCCGGGTGACAGCTGCATTATCCGGAGAGGAAAATTCCACGCAACATGCTCGCCCACACCCAGGATAATCGGGAAGAGTGTTAAGACTGAGACAGCGATCGCGATTGCCTCCATAATCGGCAGGAACAGCTTTCTGAAATATTGAATACTCAGGGCATGCCTTTTTTTCAGAATAAGGAATATCAATATCACAGGAGTCAGCATAAGCAGCAGATACTCCAGAACGACAAAATGTGTTTCCCAGTGAGTCATCACTTTCAATGCTGAATGGACTGAATCCCAGAACACCAAAGCCTCCGTTCTTTTGTAACCGAATAAAAAAGTGGTGTGTTAATTATGACACAAAATTATTTTTATTAGAACTCTTATATATTAATAATAAGCATAAATTGTGAAGATGGTTTGAATAGCTATTTTTATGTTTTAATTCAGTTGGTTTCTATAACAGTTCCGCATTCTTCACATCTGTAACGGTGTATAGAAGTCTCTTCAGCTGCGACCTCATCAAATTCATACCGCTTTGTTCCCCCTGTCTCAAAACATTCCGGACAGTAACTGCATCCGAGTTCATCAGCCCCGATCGTTAAATGACAGTGCCTGCAGCGGAGCCTGCCCTTGCCGCCGGGCAGCAATACGAGTTTACTGTGGCTGCATGAAGTCATGACGAGCGAGACCCTTCCCGGACATTCCTGAGATAACGGAATAATGCACGGGATGCATGCGGAGCTTTATCGCTTTTCATTTCCTTTCGTGCCTGTCTGACCAGCTGGGATAACTGCTGACGGTCGGCATTCGGGTATGTCTTTAATATTTCATCCATCAGAGTCATGTTCCCCTCTATCAATTCATCCCGCCACTGCTCCAGTTCCTGAAATGCGAGGGCCTTCCGGTAATTGCCTGTTTCGAGATTGTGCAGGGCCTCCTGAATCGACAAAGTATCATATTTTCTCATTAACGTTCCGATATACTGCATCTGCCGTCGAAGTGCACCATGCTTTTTTAGTGTTTTTGCAAACCTGACAGCATCATAAATTTCTGACGGCAGCTCGATGTCATTAATCAATTCATTCGATAATTTCACCAGCCGCTCCCCCAGTTCCTGCAAAGACAGGGCTTCTTTTTTCTTCTGCGTTTTACTTTTCTCGTCCATGTGATCTAGCCGTCAATCGTAATTCGTGATTCGTTATTTGTAAATCGGGTGACTATTAACCAGTAACGTTGAACGCATACCGCCTTTAATACATCTCATACTTGACCAGTCTGCCGTCAAGGCCACCTGATTTGAGCGGCTTCTTCCATGCGGGCTTCAACCCTATCTTCTTGATGAGCTCCCGCTCCCCAAAATAAATATATGCAGTTGAACCCTTACACTTCTGCTTCAGAAAATCCCCCAGCTCCTTGTACAGAAGGGCAAGGTCGTCCCGCTCTCCCATACGTATCCCATACGGGGGATTCGAAACAATTATACAATTTTCAAGCACTTTGATTTTTCTGAAATCAAGGGATTGCAGCTTTATCCTCTCTCCATATCGCAACTTCTTAATGTTGGACCGGGCTATCACAACCGCTTCCGGGGAGAGGTCACTTCCCGCAATTAATCCAGCAGGTAATTCACGGATGCCATGGCCAATGTCTTTCACTACTTTTGCCCATATCCTGTTTTTAAAGTCCGGCAAAAATTCAAACCCGAAGTGCTCTCGCAAAATACCTGACGGTATCCTGCAGTAATGCAACAGCGCCTCCGTCAGTAATGTACCGGAACCGCACATCGGATCATACAGTGGGACGGAACCGTCCCATTCCGTGTATCGAATAATCGCCGCTGCGACTGTCTCCTGCATGGGCGCAGAGACGGCATCCAGCCTGTAGCCCCGGCGGTGCAGCGAACCTCCTGACAGGTCAAGACTTATGGAAGCCATGTCGTTTCTTATATGGACGTTGAACCACACGTCAGGATTTTTCGCATCAACATTCGGCCGCTTCCCAAACCGGTCCCGAAATGAATCTGCAATACTGTCCTTCACCAGAAGTGACGCATACTGTGAATGCGTAATCGTACTGTCTGATACATTGCCGAAAACAGCAAATGTATTTTTCACAGCAAGAAAGTCCGTCCAGTTCACCTGTCGCGCCTTTTTATATAATTGATCAGTTGAATGGCACGGAAACGATACTAACGGCGCCAGTATTCTCGAAAACAGTCTGACGGAATACGTAATCCGGTACAGCGTTTCCCCGTCAGCTCTGAAATAAATCCCTCTGTACGCCGGTGTAATGTTACCGGCACCCAGTTCAGAGAGTTCCCGTGCACCCTCCTCTTTTATATCCTCTGCAATCTGAGCAAAGTACCGGTTATTTTTCTGATATTCATACATAGCGAAATCTGAT
>Ga0111163_1009_pt1 | contig 17651 bp, 18 predicted proteins | sample DeeMarSeWOR28_12_FD_80262 | JGI IMG/M metagenome (GOLD analysis project Ga0111163, IMG submission 80262) | Nitrospira bacterium SG8_35_4 | reverse complement strand
CCAATGAAAAAAGTTCTGATTGCATACTACAGTCGTACCGGAAAGACAGAACAGATGGCAAAGTACACAGCAGAAGGAGTCCGTTTTTGCGGGCATACTGCTGAAGTCAGGAAGATTTCTGAAATTAAAAATGAAAAGGACTTTGCAGAGTTCGACGGATTCATTTTTGGATGTCCAACCTATCACAGAGATATGACAGAGAATATGAAAACATTTCTTTTTTTAGCACAAAAGGCCAATCTCGAGGGGAAAGCCGGGGGTGCATTCGGTTCTCATACCCACACCGGAGATGCTCCAAAGTTGATTTTTGATACCATGGAATTTGTATACAGGATGGACATGGTTAACCTTGGGCCATTTCCTCTCAAAGAAGCAATAGTCGATACCATGGAAGGAATACATGCCTGTCAGGAATATGGGAAAGCTGTAGGCAAGAAATTATAGACCTGTATTTACTCTTAACGAAAGACGGAGTTCAGAGGGCCTGGGCACTGCCTGACCTCTGGTTACCGGCTTCACGCGTGAATGGTCAATCTGCCCTCAGCCGGGGTTTCTCATTCGCATGAATAAATCGATTTTATTTATGGACGTGACACCGAACGTCTTTATGCCAGCGGCTTGAACATGTGCTTGCCGGCACCGCAGACCGGACACTTCCACTCTTCCGGCAGGTCTTCAAACTTTGTGCCCTTGGGAATGTTTCCCTTCCGGTCTCCTTTGTCCGGATTATAAATATATCCGCAGTTTACTGTCTGGCACTGCCACATTTCTTCAGGTTTTGCCATGGTGGAATCCCTCCTCTTTCGAATTAATTTGAAATAAAAAACATTATAACAGAATCGCATTCTAATAATGAATTCCCTGATCGCGTCAGAGGGGGTGCACTTTGCGCAGTCGCCCATTACCGTCGGCCCCTGCAATATAACAAATTCACCTGGACTGTTATAATGAATTATTATGGGTTTGAGGTTTTCAAAGAACAGGATTGAAAAAATACTGCCCGGCCGTGTTTCGACAGACAGGGACGAGCTTTTCTGCTACGGGTTTGACGCATCATCTGCTGACGGACTCCCATCTGCTGTTGTAAGGCCGTACAATGTTGAAGAGGTTGCCAAACTGGCAGAATACGCATTTCAGAACACTATCCCCATTGTACCGAGGGGAGCGGGCACAGGCATGACAGGGGGCGCGGTCCCCCTGAAAGATGCGGTCATTCTTTCTCTCGAGGGGATGGACAGGATTCTTGACATTGACGAAAAGAGCATGGTCGCCACGGTCGAACCGGGAGTGATTAATGCTCATCTTCAGGAGGAACTCGAGGTAAAGGGTCTTTTCTATCCGCCCGATCCCGCGAGCATGAAGTTCTGCACACTCGGAGGGAATGTCGCTGAAAATGCCGGTGGGCCGAGGGCCATTAAATATGGTGTAACGAAAGACTATGTTCTCGGCCTTGAAGTAGTTCTTCCTGACGGGAAGGTCATGACCACCGGAAGTAAAACATATAAGGGTGTTGTCGGCTATGATCTGACGAGACTCCTGGTGGGATCGGAAGGGACCCTCGGCATAATCACAAAAATATTCCTTAAGGTGCTCCCCCTGCCTGAGGAGATCATGACATTGCTCTGTACATTTTCGAGTCTGGATGATGCAGCCCTGACAGTCAGCAGGATTACCGCCTCATCTATAATTCCGAGGACCCTTGAGTTTATGGACCAGGAGTCAATTCGCGCAGTCGAAAACTATAAGTCCTTCGGGCTTCCCGTTGATGCTGAGGCCCTGCTTTTGATAGAGGTTGACGGGCCGCGTGCTGCGGTTGCGAGGGAGGCCGAGAAGATTGCCTCTCTCTGCAGGTCACGCAATGGCGTCGTGAATATAGCCGAGGACATTTTTTCAAAGCAGCGCATATGGGAGGCACGAAGGATTGTGTCACCTGCACTCTATCATATAAAACCGACAAAGATTAATGAAGATGTGGTCGTTCCGCGCGGAAGAATTCCCGAAATGCTTGGAGAGTTAAGAAAGATTGCTCAAAAATATAATCTTACAATAGCAAATTTTGGGCATGCGGGAGACGGGAATATTCATGTAAATGTGATGACAGACAAAAACAATCCTGATGAATACCGGAGGGCCAGTGAGTCGGTGCAGGACATTTTTGAGGCCACGCTCAGGCTGGAAGGGACGATTTCCGGAGAGCATGGTGTAGGAATTACAAAAAAACAGTATATCGGGATGGAACTCTCAGAAACCAGCATTACCGTGATGCGGAAGATCAAGGATGTCTTTGATCCCAAAGGCATATTGAATCCCGGCAAGATGTTTCCGGATAAATAAGAAAAGAGTGCCACAGGTCCACAGTACCACAAATCAACGGCACTCCAGGTCTGAGGTTCGAGGATTAACGTGACGGAATCGTGGAATGGTGGATCGTGAAACCTGAAACTTTTACTTTATAATTCAAGTGCTTTGCTTTTTGTCTTTTTTTTTATTTTTTCTTAAGCTACAATAGTCATCGACAATTCAAAATGGTAGTATGGAGGAGAGTGACACAATGAAGCTAATTTTAAAGGAAGACGTGAACAACCTCGGTGTAATGGGGACGGTCGTTGAGGTGAAGGAAGGGTATGGAAGGAATTACCTGATTCCGAGGAACCTTGCGGTCGAGGCGAATCCAAAAAACATCAAACAATTTGAGCATCAGAAAAAAATAATAGAAGTGAAGGTCAAAAAAGTCAGAAAATCAGCGGAAGACATTGCAGAAAAACTGTCACAGATGACCCTGAGCCTGGAGGCCCGTGCCGGAGAAGAAGACAAACTTTTCGGATCTGTTACGACCAAGGATATTGCTGAAGCAATTTCAGAAAAGGGTGTTGATGTTGACAGGCGCAAGATTCTGCTTGATGAGCCGATTAAACGTCTCGGATCCTATGAAGTGCCGATTAAAATCCACCAGGACGTAACCGCCAATATAAAGGTTGAAGTCAGGCAGTCTACTACAGAAGAAGCATAGGAGTTTTGCATGCTTGAGCCCGTCCGGAATGACAGGGGGCAGGGAAGCGGAATAAAGAGGCCGCAGCCTGACCTTGATCGTTTACCACCGCAGAACATTGAAGCGGAGCAGTTTGTCCTTGGAGCTGTTCTGCTCGAGAATGAAGCAATCGCCGTTGTCATAGAAAACCTGACCCCGAAGGACTTTTACAAGGAAGCCCATAAAAAAATCTTCATTGCCATGCTCGATCTGTACGAAAAGAACGAGCCCATTGACCTCATAACCCTGACAGAACAGTTAAGCCGGAAAGAGCAGCTTGAAGCAGTCGGCGGGGCCACGTACCTGAGCTCCATTGTCAGCCTGGTGCCCACTGCGGCGAATGCCCGGTATCACGCGAAGATCATAAAAGAAAAGTCCATCCTGAGAAACCTCATAATCACGGCAACCGAGATTATTACCACGAGCTATGATTCTGAGCAGGACGTTCACGAACTGCTCGATGCTGCTGAAACAAAGATCTTTAATATCTCAGAGAAGATGGTGAGACAGTCATATATCCACATTAAGGACGTGGTGAAAGATACGATTGAACTTGTCGACAAGCTGTTTGATAAAAAAGAATTGATAACCGGCATCCCGACCGGGTTTTCGGACCTGGACGAGGCGACCACAGGATTTCACCCCGGTGATCTGATCGTCGTCGGCGCCAGACCCGGCATGGGAAAAACCGCTTTCAGTCTGAATATTATTACCCATGCTGCGATTGAAGAAAATATACCGATAGCCGTCTTCAGTCTCGAAATGACAAAGGAGCAGATTGTCCTGAGAATGCTCTGCTCCGAGGCAGAGGTCGATTCAAAGGCAGTCCGTTCCGGATATCACAGCAAGGAAGATTACAGGAAGCTTGTCAATGCCGCCGGCAGACTTTCTGAGGCCCCGATTTACATCGATGATTCATTTAACTCAATACTGGATATACGGGCAAAGTCGAGGAGGTTAAAGGCTGAGCACGGATTGGGATTAATCGTCGTTGACTATCTTCAGCTGATGAGCGGCGTAGGTTCGTTCACTGCACGGGAGCAGGTCATTTCTGAAATATCACGGTCATTAAAGGCGCTTGCAAAGGACCTGTCCGTTCCGGTGATTGTCATCAGTCAGCTCAACAGGAGCTGTGAATTACGGGGAGAGAAAAAGAACCCGATCATCGCTGACCTGAGAGAATCCGGCGCAATAGAGCAGGATGCAGATATTATCCTGTTTCTCTATCGTGATGAATACTACAAAAAACAGGATTCACAGAGCAAAGGCATTGCCGAGCTCGATATTGCAAAACAGAGAAACGGACCTACAAAAGTGATTAAGCTGGCATTCGTTGAAAAATACACAAAGTTCAAGGACCTTGCCGATAGCGAGTATCACGAGTATTAATGATTGCGAACAGAATGGATAAACCGGGCAGCCGGTTCATGCTGATTTTCAAAACAGGCAGCAGCTAATACCATGACACGGAAACCCGCAGTGGCCGGACAGTTTTACGAAGCGTCACGCTCCGGACTGACCGATCAGGTTGAATCATACATCGTTCCCGATCTTTCGAAGGAAAGTGCTGTCGGGATTGTCTCACCGCACGCCGGCCTTATGTATTCAGGCGCTGTTGCCGGTGCTGTCTATTCAAGAATCAAACTCCCGCGCACGTTCATATTGCTCGGGCCGAATCATACGGGCCTGGGAAGTCCGGTGTCTATTATGTCTTCAGGCAGATGGCAGATGCCCACCGGTGAACTTGAGATTGATGAGCCCCTTGCCGTGAAACTGAAAGGGCAGGCCCAGCTGATAGAAGAGGACACCAGTGCTCACGCGGTGGAACACTCTCTTGAGGTCCAGCTGCCATTTATTCTTTATTACTCGGCGAAAGTGAAGATTGTGCCGCTCATTCTGATGACCGACTCGCTGGAAATATGTAAAACCCTCGGGGAATCAATTGCAGACATAATCAGGGAGACAACATATCCGGTCACAATCGTTGCGAGTTCTGACATGAGCCACTATGTCACCGATGCCGTTGCACGGCCCACAGACAAAAAAGCAATTGAACGGATACTCGACATAGACCCGGAAGGACTGTACCAGACTGTCAGGGAGGATGCCATCAGCATGTGCGGAGTGGTCCCTGTTACAACCATGCTCTATGCAGCCCGGGCGCTGGGAGCGGACAAGGCTGAACTTGTCAGGTACATGACATCAGGTGAGGTCAGCGGTGATTACAACTATGTCGTGGGTTACGCCGGTCTGATTATCAGCAGTACCGCAGAAAAAAACGGATGAGACTATGCAGAGGCGGAACCTCCGTTTCTGGAGGTTCCACCTCAACCCATATCTATTTAATATACGCCTTCAAATCTAGCAATTTCAGTTTTATCAAGGGGGGAGGATGTATGAGACAAAAGTCTATTCCTGTGTTGGCGACATTTCTGTTGGCTGTACCGCTGTATCTTCTTTATATACTATCCCCTGCTGATTGACGACCGGCAGGCAAACAGTGATTTTGGAATCAGGGTGTTTCCGACAACAGTGACCATTGATATAGTTAATTGGTTAATAATTAGATACTCGTTCCTTGAAATCCATTGCAATTAGGAACAGCGGCAACGATTCTGAATAATGTTCACGATGACCGAATAACAATTAACGAATAACATTATTTTGGATTTAATCATCCGGTTCCTGTTATAATTAAAATTCATTTCTGATTTTCAGGAGAAACACCTATGAGCAAAATGAAGCATGTAGACCCGACACAACTGACGACGAGTTCGAAATTCAGGTTCAGATGCCATAAGGACATTAAGTGTTTTACCCAGTGCTGCAGCAACATCGATATATTGCTGACGCCCTATGACGTCGTGCGCCTCAAACAGCGGCTCGGCCTTTCATCAGAGGAATTTCTTGAAAAATACACCTATGCGAAAGTTGACGATCAATCCTCCCACCCGCACCTGTATCTCATGATGGGTGATGATAAGGAAAAGAGATGTCCTTTTGTCACGGATGAAGGCTGCACCGTCTATACTGACAGGCCGGCAAACTGCCGCTATTACCCCATTGGGCAGGGAACGATGAAGAAAGAAGGAAAAAACGGCCCTGTTGAAGAAGAATTTTATTTCATGATCAGGGAGCCGCACTGTTACGGTCATGACGAAAAAAAGAACTGGACCGTCGGGTCATGGAGGGAGGACCAGGAAGTAGACAAATACGATGAGGTGTACAGGGACTGGAAAGCGATCCAGCTCAGAAAAAATTTATACGGTCAGGCAGGACTCGACGAGAAGAAACAGATGCAGTTTTTTATGGCGAGCTACAACCTGGACAAATTCAGGGAATATATCTTTGAGAGCAATTTCCTGAACATCTTTGATATCGATGAAGATACCATAGAAAAAATTCGGACTGATGACGTAGAATTAATAAAATTCGGCGCCCGGTACATCAAATACGTAATGATGCTTGAAGAGACATTGAAATTAAAAAAAGACGCAGAGAGCTTTAAAAAAGAAAAATAATCTCCCACCTTCCTTCATGAGACTGAGGCCGCAAACGGACAAATGAAGCGCTGTCTGTCCTTTTATAAAAGGATGGAGGAGATCAAAAAAACTACAACAAAAAAGGAGGAGGTATTATGGATTGGGGAATGAAAAATCGACTGGCACAGGTCATTAAGCCTGACGGCAAATGTTTTTTTCTGCCGATTGATCACGGGTATTTCCAGGGGCCGACCAGCTGCCTGGAAAGACCGGGGGAAACGATCAAACCGATCATGCAGTACGCTGATGCACTGTTTGTAACACGGGGGGTGCTGCGCAATGCCATAGATCCTGAAAAGAGCAAACCGGTCATACTCAGAGTATCCGGAGGCTCAAGCATGGTGGGGGAGAGTCTTGAGAATGAAGAATTAACGACCTCGATTGAAGAAATTTTAAGGCTCAATGCGGCGGCTGTTGGCATGTCGATATTTGTGGGCAGCAAGTACGAAAAACAGTCCCTGGTCAATCTGGCGGAACTGGTGAACCAGTGCGAGGATTTTGGTATCCCCGTCATGGCGGTCACAGCCGTCGGGAGGGAGCTGGCGAAACGTGACGCGCGTTATCTTGCCCTGTGCTGCAGGATTGCCGCTGAGCTTGGAGCACGGGTGGTGAAGACCTACTGGTGCGAGAATTTTGAAAAAGTGACAAACGGCTGTCCTGTGCCGATTGTCATGGCGGGCGGCCCCAAATGCAAGACAGAACTTGAAGTATTTAATTTTGACCATGACGGAATGCAGAAGGGAGCTATCGGCATCAATCTCGGACGCAATGTCTGGCAACATAAATATCCTGTTGCAATGATGAGGTCATTGCATGCGATTGTACACAAAAAGGCCACGCCAAAAGAGGCGAACGAAATATTTAAAGACCTGAAAGAGAAAACCCCGGCAAAGGAATGCAAATAGAGAGTAAGGAGTAAAGAGTATAGAGTAAGGAGATTTAAGGAAAATCATTTTACCCTGTATACATCATTCATTTACGATCAGAACATTCGGAAGAACTACGCGCCTCTCAGGTTAAAAGATGAAAACAAACTGAAACTATGCGTGTTTTAATGTACTACAACAACCGGGATGTACGGGTTGAAGAAATGCCTGTCCCGAAAATCGGCCCCGGCGAACTTCTGGTGAAGACCTGGGCCAGCGGAATATGCGGAAGCGATGTCATGGAGTGGTATCGCATCAAAAAGGCGCCAAGGGTCCTGGGCCACGAAATAACCGGAGAGATTGCTGAAGTCGGAGATGGCGTAGCAAAATATAAAAAAGGGGACAGGGTCTTCATTTCGCACCATGTGCCGTGCAATACCTGTCATTACTGCCTGCGTGGCTATCACACGGCCTGTGAAACACTGCACAGGACCAACTATGACCCCGGAGGGTTTGCTGAATATATCCGTATTCCGTCGATCAATGTTGAGAGCGGTGTCTATGTCTTGCCTGATGCCATGACCTATGAGGATGGTACGTTTATAGAACCGCTTGCATGCGTGATTCGGGGACAGAGACTCGCCGGTATGAAGGCCGGACAAACGGTACTGGTAACCGGCAGCGGCATATCCGGCCTCATTCATATAGCCCTTGCACGGGCACTTGGAGCCGGCAGGATTATCGCGACGGACATTACGGAGTTCCGTTTGCAGGCAGCGAAACGTTTTGGAGCTGATGTCGTCATGAACGCAAATGATGATGTTCCTGGCCGTCTGCTGGAGCTGAATGAACACAGGCTTGCTGATATTGTCATTGTGTGTGCGGGTTCCCTTTCAGCTGCGGCGCAGTCGCTGCAGTGTGTTGACCGTGGAGGAACCGTACTTTTTTTTGCAGTGCCTGAACCGGAGGTCATGGTGCCGGTGCCCATGAATGATCTCTGGAGAAATGAGATAACCCTGCTGACTTCCTATGGAGCCAGCCCGCTTGATCTTGACTCAGCGATAACCCTTCTCAGCAGAGGAAGGGTGGCGCTGAGCGAAATGATTACTCACCGGCTGACATTTGATGAAGGACTGAAAGGATTTCAGCTGGTAGCCGGGGCACAGGATTCCATTAAGGTAATATTTGAGCCGCAAAGACGGTGATCGGGGCACAGGGGTCAGGGTTCGGGATTAACTGCTGACCCCTGAAACCTGGTCCCTGATCCCTGAAAAATGGAGGTACGTTATGTCGTTACTTGTTGTAGGGTCTGTTGCGTTTGATTCTGTTAAGACGCCATTTGGTGAAGTGGATGAAGTGCTTGGAGGGTCGGCAACGTACTTTTCTACTGCGGCAAGTTATTTCACCGATGTCTCAATTGTTGCGGTTGTCGGGACCGATTTTCCGGATAAACACCTTTTGTTTCTCAAGAGCCGCAACATTGATGTTGAAGGTATTGAGAAGGCAGAAGGGAAAACATTCAGATGGAAGGGTGAGTATGGCTTTGAATTAAATGAAGCCAGGACACTTGACACCCAGTTGAATGTGTTCCAGTCATTCAAGCCGAAACTCCCCGATCGGTATAAGGAGAAAAAGGTGGTTTTCCTCGCAAACATTGATCCTGATCTGCAGAGAGATGTGCTGAAACAGGTAAAGGAGCCGGACCTTGTTGCGTGCGACACCATGAATTTCTGGATTGAAGGGAAAAGGGACTCTCTTCTGGAGACGCTCAAGTTGGTTGACATTCTGCTCATTAACAATGGCGAGGCAAGGGAGCTGTCCGGAGAACCGAACCTTGTAAAGGCGGCGAATATCATCCATTCATACGGCCCGAAGACGCTCATCGTCAAGCAGGGTGAATATGGCGCCCTCATGTTTAAGGGAGGTAAAATCTTTTCAGCTCCTGCTTACCCGCTGGAATCTGTGTTCGATCCGACCGGTGCCGGAGACTGCTTTGCGGGCGGGTTCATGGGATACCTGACAAACACCATGAACTTTGAAGAGTCGAACATTCGCAAGGCCATAATATTCGGCAGTGTCATGGCTTCTCATAATGTTGAAGCATTCAGCCTTGACAGAATAAAGAGCCTTGAATACTCGGAGATAGAGAACCGTTACATGGAATTTAAGAGGCTGACCCATTTTGAAGACCTTAGATAGCAAGTGCCATCCTGGTTGTCAAAAACAGACAAATAGTGCCTGATCATGTCGTATTGCGAACCATTCCGTCATTCAGTATAATGTCACTATGGTTAATTCATTAAAAGAGTATGTCCAGAGAATAAAAAACCTTCCGACAATCCCCATGATTGCACAGGAAATACTGGGTGTTGTCGGCAACGAGATGACCTCGGTCAGTAAGCTCGAAAAAATCGTAGAGAATGATCCTGTCATTTCTGCAAAAATTCTGAGCGTTGCCAATTCTGCATTCTTTGGCGTGACCACCCCCGCCAAAACTTTGAGCAGTGCGATTATGAGGGTAGGGTTTAACAATGTAAAGAACATAGCGCTCGGAATATCTTTAATGACCGTGCTCGACAACGGGAGACAGGGGAAGTCAGTTGACTATCAGAGGATCTTTAATCATTCCATAACAGTCGGATTTGTTGCGCGGGTCATTGGGAAGAAACTCAAAATGAGCACGTCCGAAGAGATGCTCATGAATGGCCTGCTGCACGATATCGGGTTTCTGGTGCTGAACAGGTTCTTTCCGGACAATTATGTAAAAGTCCTGACTGTTTTTGAAAAAGGGAAGCCGTTACTTGAGGCTGAACAAGAGGTCCTTGACTTTACGCATGCCGACATAGGCGGCTGGCTGGCTGAACAATGGAAGCTGCCCGCTGCACTAATCGATTCCATCCGCTATCATCATTCACCTTCACTCGCGAAAAAGAATGTAAAGCAGATAACGATCATTCATCTTGCTGATCATATGGCCAGCAATAATATTTTATCGGCTACCGAACAAAACCCTGATTACCCGCTTGATGCGTCTGCTTTTGAAATACTCGGTATGTCTGAAGACAGTCTCAAAAAAATAGAGGCTGAGGTCAGCGGACTGTCTTTCTCAGGAGAGATCTTTTCATAGAAGCAGTTACTATTTGTGAAGAGCAGGCATGAAAGCCTGTTCCAGAATTTCTATAATCGACAAACAGCATTTATATTTTTGTTTCAGGCCAGTAATGCAGATCTACCTTTGTTAAATCATTATCCCTGACTCTAAACTCATTTTTATTGGGGTCGGATAGAAATTCTTCCACAGCCTTTCATGTCCACTACTATTGTGATATAGTTTACTATGCATCGGTTCGTGTTCATTCTCATAATTCTGTTGTTCAGTTTCGGCTGTGCGCATGTTATTTCTGAAGAAATACGAGGCCGTGCTGACAGCAGCATCTCTCTTTCTTCAGTCTTTAAGAATCCTGATGCGTACCGGGGCAGCGTTGTTATTGTCGGAGGGACCATTGTAAACGCTGTGAATAAAAATGAGGGGACCTACCTGGAAGTGGCTGAGAAGCCGTTGAATTACAGAGGGGTCCCGAAGTATTCAGACTCTTCCTACGGCAGGTTTATCATTGTGTATCCCGGTTTTCTTGATTCAGCGCTGTTTTCAAAGGGAAGGCATGTAACGGTTGCCGGGGAGGTTATCGGTACCAGAATACAGAAACTGGATGAAATGGATTACTCCTATCTGTTTCTTAAAAGCATTGAAATTCATCTCGCTGGTCCTGACAGAGGGATCCCTGTTTATTTCGGGATAGGGGTGTCGCACAGCTTTTAAGACGTTAAGGAAGAGAAATATATTGTAGGGGCACATTGCAGCGTGCCCCTACGTTGGATGTTCGCATTTCATATGTACGCCCTTGTCATACAGTGCCCGCTGCATGTAGAATATCCGCGTGAACGCGATCTCACTTCAGTCCGGTAGCAACGGAAACTGCATCTATATCGAGACAGGGAACAAAAGGCTTTTGTTTGATGCCGGGATTTCAAGTGCTGAGGCTCAGCGCAGACTCGCAGCTTTTGGGCGGAACATGCGAGATGTGGACGCATTGATAATTTCGCACGATCACGGAGATCATGTGCGCCATGCCGGGGTCTATCAGAGAAGATACGGCTTCCCCGTATTTATCACACAAAAAACATTCGGACATGCTGTACAGAGGCATAACCTCGGCAAGCTCGATAACATTCACTTTTTTTCATCAGGACAAGAAATCAGGTTTGATAATGTTGTTGTGCAATCCATGCCTTCACCGCACGATGGTGTTGACGGCTCGGTATTTGTCGTGTCCTCCCCTGAAAAAAAGATTGGGATTTTTACGGACATCGGATTTGTTTCGGAAGATATGTATCAAACCATAGCAAAGCTTGATGCGGTTTTTATTGAAAGCAACTATGATCCGGAAATGCTCAGGAATGGCCATTATCCCGGTTTTCTGAAGCAGCGCATCACCGGACCGCACGGTCACCTCTCGAACAGGCAGTCAGCAGAATTACTGCTGGCGGGCGATAATCTCAAATGGGCATGCCTGGCGCACCTTTCGAATAATAATAACGATCCGTTACTCGCCCTCAGGACGCACCGAGAGATAGTTCCTGAAAAACTGAGACTGTATGTTGCGAGCAGGCACAAGGCTACGGGAGTATTAAGCATATAAGCTTAATAGCCAGAAAGTGTGGAAGTCGGGAAGTCAAATAAATCCTCTGGAATCTGATCATGTTTTTTTCATATAATCAAATGAATGTTTAAATTTATTAAGAAAAGAATTTCTGTTGTCTGTCTCATTTCCTTCATTATCCTTTGTTTGATCTATGGCTGCTCACTCTTTGTAAGACGGCCTCCTGAACCGGTGCTGAGTCAACTTCGCGTTCGTGAGATATATTCACGTGCCTGGCCAGATGACATGAATTATGAGGGACTTGAACGTGCTGTTTCGCAGTCAATCAGATATTATGAGCGGCTCGATCCTGACACAATATTTCAGTATGGAGAATTGCAGTATTCTCCGGATGAAATGATCGCCTCCCTTAAACTTTTTCTGAACATTGTCAACAATACGGATCAAAGTGGGCTGCCGCAGAAGCTGAAAAACACCTTTCTTGTTTTTGAAAGCAAAAATTCTGAAGGCGGTGCATTTTTTACAGGGTATTATGAACCGCTGCTGGAAGGAAGTCTCGTCAGGACAGAGGAGTTTCCAGAACCACTCTACGGGACTCCGGATGATCTGATTCAGGTTGATCTCGGAAGATTTTCCGACGAATGGAAAAACGAACGAATAGTCGGACGGATTCAGCAGAACCAGCTGGTCCCGTACGACAGCCGCGAAGAAATAGTTTATCAACGCACGCTGAAAGACCGTGCCGAACCGATCGTTTATGTGAATGAAATTGAACTCTTTTTTCTCCAGATTCAGGGGTCGGGGCTCATACGGCTGCAGGAGGGGTCCCTGAAGCGTGTAAATTATGCGCAGAAAAACGGTCATCCCTACGTATCAATCGGCGCGCTTCTGAAAGACAGGATCGCGCCTGAAGAGATCTCTCTTCAGAGCATTAAATCGTATTTATACGATAATCCCGAAGAAGTGAGCAGTATTCTGAACTATAACCAGAGTTATGTTTTCTTCCGGGAAACAGCAGAAGGCCCCCTCGGCAATATTGAAGTTCCTTTAACGCCCGGCCGTTCCATTGCTATGGACAGCCGTATTGTCCCGAAAGGGGGGCTTGCGTATATTGAAACCGAACTGCCTTTATTTGAGAATGATCGCATAGCGGGGTGGCGCGCTGCGGGGCGTTTTGCCTTTGTGCAGGACACTGGCGGCGCCATTCGTGATCATGGAAGAGTTGATCTGTTTCTCGGCAGCGGCAAAGAGGCGGAGTTGACTGCTGGCCATTTGAAACAGAAGGGCAGGGTGTTTGTTCTTGTCGCCCGCAAGGAGTATTTAAATGAGAATCCTCTTCAGCAGATGACACAGAACAGGTAGGGGCAAACGGCTGTTCGCCCCAGCTACTGGGTCGTATAAAAATTCTTCCACAGCCTTCCATGCCTTCACCCTTGCAAAGGAATTTGCCATGAACAATGAGGGCCTAATAATTCATTCCCGCATCGGCAAGAAGGTCCAGAATTAATCCAAAGAAACTCTCATCCTTGCTTTGAAAGTACCAGCCCAGATGAACCCCGCAGTTTGAACAGATTGCATAGTTCCACGCAAACCCCGAAAACCACGTGTGATCAATGACCGGTTCGCCATAGACAATACATCCCTCTGCAGAAGAAAAACAGCCGATCCGGTATGTGATTCCGGCCGGATTAATGAATGTGTGTTTATGATGATTGCTTACGGTTATGACAAAATCCGGGGCAGTCACCGGGTTGCCGCACTCTCTGCAGATGATGAAATGATCTTCCTTCAGTCCAAATTTTTTCTCGGACTTGATCGTTGCGTCTGAATCAGGACCACTCCCGGATGACTTCAGTGCCCACAGGATGCAGCGTCGGTGTTTCGCGTGAAAGGCTTTTCTCATGTCAATCGCCAATGCCGACCCTTTCAGGGTGACTGAATTTTTCTGAAGATCCGTTCAACACGCTTTTCTGTCTTTTCAATGCTGTCGTTGTTGTCGATACGAAAATCAGCCATCTTCTTTTTTCTGCTGATGGGCATCTGCGCGTTCATTCTTTTCATGGCAGCGTCTTTTGAAAATCCTTTTTTTGATAATCTCTTCAATGCCGTCTTGCGCGTTGCATGGACCGTGATGGTCCTGTCAAAGTAGTGTTCATAGCCAGCTTCAAACAGGAGCGGAACTTCAAAGACAATGACCGATTCAGGTTTTCGCCTGGCAATTGCCGTCTCAATCCGCTTTATTTCTTTCAGTACTTCGGGATGAATGATCTTTTCAAGTGCTTTTCTTTTTTCCGGATCGTTGAAAATGATGGCGGCCGTGTTCTTCTTGTTTATCGATAAAGCTCCCTTGCTCTTTGACAGCACACCACTGCCCAGCAGTCCTGATATTTTTTTTACTATTGACGGTTTATCGAGAATGGCATGGACCACGTCATCAATATTAATGGTGTATGCACCCAGTCTGCTAAATAACTGTAAGACTTCAGTTTTTCCCATTCCGAAATTCCCTGTCAGCGCTATTGTCCGCATACTCGCATTATAACAAACTTCTGTAATACTATCCTTGACTTACATCTATAAGGTTGATAATATAATTCTACTTTTTACGCGAACGCTCTCCCGGAACCGGATTCAGGACAGAGCATATCTGAACGAATTATAATCAACGTAAATCGGAGGAAGAATGAAAGTAGCTATAGGCTGTGATCATGCGGGTGTTTCAATGAAGAATGAAATTGCTCCCGTTCTCGCCGAGCTTGACATAGAGTGGGAGGATTTTGGAACAAAAGACGAAGATTCAGTTGACTATCCTGATTTTGGTGAAAAAGTATCAGAGGCTGTATCAAACGGCAGCGTTGACCGGGGAATTTTAATATGCGGAACCGGCATCGGTATGTCAATTGTTGCAAATAAGTTTCCGGGCATCAGGGCCGCTCTGTGCCAGGAAGATTACTCCGCAAAGATGAGCAGGCTTCACAATGATGCAAATGTTCTGGTCCTTCCGGGCAGGATAATTAAAGCTGACACTGCAAGGGCAATCGTTAAAACGTGGTTCACAACGTCTTTTGAAGGCGGCAGGCACCAGAGAAGGCTTGACAAGATAAAAGCCATTGAATCAAAAGTGAGAGAGCATGAGCATGAATGAACTGAAAAAGAACGACCCTGAAGTGTATGGAGCAGTTGTGAATGAAATTCTTCGTGAGCAGGAAAAGATTGTACTGATCGCGTCTGAAAATTACGCTACGAGGGCAGTCCTCGAGGCACAGGGTTCGGTATTGACGAATAAATATGCTGAGGGCTATCCGGGGAAGCGGTATTATGGCGGTTGTGAATATGCTGACATAGTTGAAAACCTGGCCATAGAGCGGGCGAAGGAGTTGTTCGGTGCCGAGCATGTTAATGTGCAGCCTCATTCAGGGACGCAGGCAAACATGGCAGTCTATTTTGCCATGCTGAAACCCGGAGACAAAATACTCGGATTGAGCCTGAGTCACGGAGGACATCTTTCTCACGGGTTCAAGGTCAATTTTTCCGGAATGCTTTACAAACCGTTTTCGTATGGTGTCGATAAAAAGACAGGAATGATAAATTATGATGAAGTGCGGCGTCTGGCCAAAAAACACAAACCGAAACTGCTGCTTGCAGGGGCGAGCGCCTATTCGAGAATACTTGACTTTAAAATCTTGTCTGATATAGCAAAGGAAGTGAAGGCATATTTAATGGCAGATATAGCCCACATTTCAGGGCTTATTGCCTCGGGCGATCATCCCTCCCCGGTACCGTATGCTGATTTTGTTACATCTACGACGCACAAAACCCTGAGAGGCCCAAGGGGCGGCATGATAATGTGCAGGGCTGAATACGGCAAGGCAATTGATAAAAGTGTCTTTCCCGGCATGCAGGGCGGGCCGCTTGTTCATGTTATTGCTGCCAAGGCAGTTGCATTTAAGGATGCATTGAGCCAGGAATTCAAGCATTATCAGCTTCAGATTGTCAAAAACGCAAAGGAACTGGCAGACGCATTGATCGACAGGGGAATTCATATTGTATCAGGCGGAACCGATACTCATTTGATGCTTATAGATCTTACTGCCAGAAAAATAACCGGGAAAGAAGCGGAATCCGCGCTCGACCTTGCCGGAATAACCGTCAATAAAAATTCGATACCCCATGATAAACTGCCGGCGGCTGTTACCAGCGGCATACGACTGGGCACTCCCATAGTCACCACCCGTAACATGAAAGAACCTGAAATGGTGATGATTGCGGACCTTATCATAAAGGTGTTGGACAATCCGACGGATACGGAGGTTCTTGGCGAAGTGAGAAAAAAGGTCAGATCTCTGTGCAGGAAATTTCCGGTTTACGAAGATTTGGAGATATAGTCTGCCCAGAGTGCCCTGCGTTGTTTGCATTCTTTCTCCTTTTGGGTTGCGGAATGAATTCTTCAAACGAATTGCGGGCAGTCGAAAACTGACATGAGATGTCCTTTCTGTAATCATATCGAAGATAAAGTCATTGATTCGCGGCAGAGCAGAGACGGTGATGTCATACGCCGGCGACGTGAGTGCCTGAAGTGTGAAGGCCGTTTTACGAGTTATGAAAGAATAGAAAACATTTTGCCGCATGTCATCAAGAAAGACAACCGAAGAGAACCTTTTGACAGGCAGAAGATTCTCCAGGGTCTCGAGAGGGCATGCGAAAAGAGGCCTGTCAGTGTTGAATCAAGAGAAGCTCTCGTTACAAGGATAGAAAAGAACCTTCAGGCAGCCGGTGAAAAAGAGATTCCGTGCTCCCTGATAGGAGAACAGGTAATGGATGGCCTCAAGGAAATCGATGAAGTTGCCTACGTGAGATTTGCTTCTGTCTACAGACAGTTCAAAGACATAAAAGAATTCAAGAAAGAGATTGAAGAAATATTTTCAGATAAAAAAAGAAGCAAGTCATAAAAATCCTTCCGTAAATGCTGCCGGTGCTGTTTTGCTTAAGTAATTATTTTCCATTTCCGTTATAATAAAGAAGCGGTAGATAGACAGTATCATATACGCTGCCTTGACAACCGAAAGAGGAAACGATATAGTAACTGAGTAGGAGCTTCCCATGTTTGAAAAATTTACTGAAAGAGGGAGAAAGGTAATCATTTACGCTCGTGAGGAAGCTGAAAAACGTCAAAATGACTACCTCGGAACCGAACATTTACTTCTCGGTCTCCTCAGGGAAGAAGACAGCCTGCCGATGGTTATCCTCAAGAAGATGGGCCTCTCTGCGGAAGAACTGCGCATGGAGGTCGAAAGAAATCTTCCCACAGGATCAAATATCCTTACGTTCGGAGACATCCCGTTCACGCCAAGAGCCAAAAAGGTCCTGGAATTAGCCGTAGAAGAAGCAAGACTGCTTGGCCACAGTTATATCGGGAGTGAACACCTTTTGATCGGTCTGATAAGGGAAGAAGCCGGTATCGCCGGCAAAATACTGCGGAGCCTGGGAGCAAACCTTCTTGGTGTGCGGCAGCTGGCAATCAACCTTTCGATCCGCAAGATGCAGGCCGGGACCA
>Ga0111163_1008_pt1 | contig 17778 bp, 18 predicted proteins | sample DeeMarSeWOR28_12_FD_80262 | JGI IMG/M metagenome (GOLD analysis project Ga0111163, IMG submission 80262) | Nitrospira bacterium SG8_35_4 | reverse complement strand
TGTGCAACTGCGTTGTTCATAACAGGACCGATGTCAACAGGTAATCAAAAAGTAAAATGCTTACGGATGACAACACAACTGCATTGGTGGTCACCCTGCTCACTCCTTCAGCACCGAATCCGCCGCCCCGCGACAGGTGGACAAAGTATCCCCGTGAAGCAGAGATCCATATGATAATCAGGCCAAAACAGAGGGCCTTGACGAATCCCATATAAATATCATTAAATTCAACATCGTCATACATGCTCGAAAAGAAGGTGCCCTCGCCCACGCCGAGAAGCCCGACCCCGACAGCATATCCTCCCAGGATACCCACCACATCAAAGATCGCGGTAAGGAGGGGAAGTGAAAGAATCCCGGCAATGAATTTTGGGGCCATAATGTATTTATGCGGATCGATCGCCATGCATTCAAGGGCATCGATCTGCTCCGAAATACGCATAACTCCTATCTCGGCACAGATGGCCGATCCTGCGCGGCCCGTTACCATTAACGCAGCAAGAACAGGCCCCAGCTCCCTTATCAAACTGAGTGCAACTGCAGATCCGAGAAGCCCCTGGGCCCCGAATTTACTGAGCGTATGATACCCCTGAAGACCGAGGACCATCCCGGTAAAGGCGCCGGTGAAGAGAATAACAAATATTGAAAGCGTGCCTATAATGTATGTCTGTTTTATTACCGGATAGATCTTGTAGGGAGGTTTAACGATGCTCAGAAGAGACTGAAAGAGGAATATGCCCATTCTACCTGCATCATTGATGTAATAGAGGGCATTACTGCCAATTTTTTCAAACAGTTTTAACATCCGCAATCGATAAAACTATCTTCAATCATAAAACTCGAATTATTAATCTGCCGATTTTACTCCACTCATCCATTTTACAACAATTAAAATAATATAGCATTACCCTTTGGAATTCTGCATTGCCGGTACCGGCATGCAATAAATTAATACGATCAAAGAGCGGTTGTACTTTATAACCATACCCTTCAGCATCATGCGGGACACAATGAATAGTTATTAAAAGATTGATGCGATGCGGGCTGTTGATCTGTTCAGCCGGTTGGAGATCACGAGGAATATATGTCTGAGAAGCTTAAGTCCCAGCATGGGGTATTCTGAAATGAGCCTTTCAAAGTCCTCACTCATAAGTCGTAATATTTCTACATCTTCGAGAATGACAGCGGTAACTGATCTGTTCCGGTCGGTCAGGAGACAGAGTTCACCTGCCACAGTCCCCTTTGCAAAGGTTCCCACGATCATATATTTGTCAAATTCTGTTTTCTTTTTTATACCGAGTTTGCCTGAAAGTATGAAGACCGCATAATTGTCGGTGTCACCCTCTTCCCAGAGATGCTCTCCTTTGAGCCCCGTTTTGAATTCACAGAAATTCAGAAACTTTTCGATCTCGTCATTTGTAAGAGACTTGAAGAACCTGAATTCTTCCTTGACCTTTCCCTGTATGCTTTCTATTTCGAAACGGACATCTGGCTGCATATTCAACTATTCGGCAAAACGTCATTTAAGCTTAAGGGATCACTTTTTTTCTAATTTTTTCGCCTTCATCTCAACCTCTGCAGCCATTTTTTTTCTGTATGCTGTGAGCGCCTTTGCAACCGTGGAATCTTTCAGGCCAATTATCTGAGCCGCAAAGATGCCCGCATTTTTTGCCCCGGCCTTTCCGACTGCCATAGTCGCAACAGGTATGCCCGGCGGCATCTGAACTGTTGAGTAGAGAGAATCTATCCCGTTCAGCGGGGAAGAATCAATGGGGACACCAATCACAGGAAGGATTGTATGTGAAGCAATAACCCCAGCGAGGTGAGCGGCTGCCCCGGCGCCGGCGATGATCACCTCTATTCCTTTCTTTTCCCCGTCCCTTACAAGTTTGAGCGTCCTCTCCGGAGTCCTGTGCGCAGATGATACGGTCATATCATAAGCAATGTTCAGTTCATCAAGCATCTCGCCAGTCTTTTTCATTACTGACAGATCAGAATCACTCCCCATCATGATCAATACTCTTGGCTTCATGTCATCAACTCCCATATTTTAAAATTTAGTGCTTCTTAGACTGCTCCCTGCTTACTGCCTACTGCTTACTGCCTACTGCCTACTGCTTACTGCCTACTGCTTACTGTCTTTTAATAGCTTTATCCGCTATATCTTTTCTGAAATGCATTCCGTCGAAATGGATTTTTTCGATAGCCTTATACACATTTTCCTGGGCAGTCCGTATATCTTTACCCAATGCGGTTACGCCGAGCACCCTGCCTCCGGACGTTACAACGCTGTTCTTCTTCAGACTGGTTCCTGCATGAAAGACCACAACATTACTGTCATTGGTAAACGCATCAAGCCCCTGAATCACTTTTCCTTTTTCATAGGAGCCCGGATAGCCCTTTGCTGAGAGAACCACACATATGGATGCGTCATCTTTCCATTGTACATTGACGTCTTTCAGCCTGCCTTCAGCCGTTGCCTTCAACAGGTCAAAGAGATCGCAGTCAAGTCTTGCCAGAATAGGCTGCGCCTCAGGGTCTCCGAATCTGACATTAAACTCAAGCACATAGGGCTTGCCGTCACAAACCATAATGCCTACATAAATGACCCCTCTGTATTCTATTCTCTCTCTGGAAAGGCCTTTCATAATAGGATCAACAATATTCTGCATAATCTCTGCTCTTAATTCGTCAGTCACGAGCGGCGCAGGACTGTAAGCCCCCATTCCACCGGTGTTCGGCCCCTTATCGCCATCATAAATCTGTTTGTGGTCCTGGGATGTTGCCAGCGGCACCACGGTTTTACTGTCGGTCAGGATCATAAAGGAAGCTTCTTCACCCTTTAAACACTGTTCAACAATCACCTTATTGCCGGCATCACCAAAGGCCCTGTCCTTCATGATCAGTTTCAAAGCGTCCAGGGCTTCCTCTACCGTTGCAGCAACAATAACGCCTTTGCCTGCGGCAAGGCCGTCGGCCTTGACGACAAGTGGAGCGCCTTTGAGCCTTACATACTCTTCAGCGTGAAGATATGAAGAAAATGACTTATATTCGGCTGTAGGAATCCCGTATTTTTGCATGAAATCTTTGGCAAATATCTTACTCCCTTCAAGCCGGGCGCCGGCAGCGTTCGGGCCAAAAATGGTGCGGCCTTCTTTCACAAATGCATCCACAATACCCGCTGCAAGCGGGGCCTCAGGCCCGACAACCGTCAAATCAATCCAGTTGTATTTGACAAAATCAAGAAGCGCATCGACATCATCCACTTTTATGTCAATACATTCTGCAATGCCCGCTATGCCGGCATTGCCGGGGGCGCAGTAAATAGTGTCGACTCTCGGACTCTGCTTAAGCTTCCATACCATGGAGTGTTCCCTTCCACCACCACCAATAACAAGAACCTTCATGTCGTTATCTCCTGTTTATTAAGTATTGGCTAATAGCTTTCAGCTGACAGCTGTCAGCTTAGTGCCTGAAATGCCTCATACCTGAAAATACCATTGTCATGTTATGTTCATCCGCTGCCGCGATAGTGTCACTGTCCTTGATCGAACCGCCAGGCTGAATGACCGCGGTCGCTCCTGCCCCGGCAATGACATCAATTCCGTCGCGGTTTGGAAAGAACGCATCAGAGGCGACTGCAGAGCCCTTTAACGATATATTGACATTACCGGCCTTCATCGCGGCAAGCTTCGCAGAATCAACCCTGCTCGTCTGCCCGCAGCCGATGCCGAGCGTCCTGTCGCCTGAAGTATACACAATCGCGTTTGATTTCATGTGCTTGCATACTCTCCATGCAAATGCCATCGCAGCGTACTCATCCTCAGTCGGCTGCCTCTTCGTAACGACCTTCAGTGATTTCAGGTCACGAATCATTCCGGTGTCTCGCTCCTGCACCAGGAGACCGCCCTGGATCTTCCTCATTTCAAAGCCGACGATGTCTTTTGTAATATCAAGTTCGAGAAGCCTTATATTGGGTTTCCGGCTTAACAGTTTCAGCGATCCGTCATCAAATCCCGGTGCGATGATTATTTCAACAAAGAGGTTCAGGATCTCTTTTGCCGTGGCCTCGTCAACTTTCCTGTTTAACGAAATCACGCCGCCAAAAGCAGAAATGGGATCCGTCTCAAAGGCATTTTTATATGCTATGTGAAGAGAATCCGCAACCGCAACTCCACACGGATTATTGTGTTTCACAATGACCGCAGCTGGTCTCTCCCCAAACTCCTTCGCAAGATCGATGACAGCGCTCGAATCAAGATAGTTATTAAATGACATTTCCTTTCCCTGCAGGATCCTGGCATTGACCAGCGACAATCCTTCATACAACGGCTCTCTGTATACCGCCGCCTTCATGTGCGGATTTTCACCATACCGCAGACTGCTTATCTTGCTGAAACTCAGATTAATGGTGGGCTGGAAAGGATTGTCAGGTTCAGCCTGTCTGCTGAGATAGTTTGAGATCAGGGTATCATAGCGGGCAGTGTGGGCGAACACCTTTCTGGCCAGGTAATACTTCGTATCGTATGAGACTTCACCGTTGGCGGTCTTCATTTCATCGAGTACTTTTGAATAATCATCCGGATCAACAATGACCGTGACATCCCTGAAATTCTTTGATGCGGCCCTCAGCATCGTGGGTCCGCCGATATCTATATTTTCAATGGCATCTTCAAAGGCAACATCCGGTTTTGAAACGGTCTGCTCAAAGGGATAGAGGTTGACAATGACCATGTCTATGGACTCAATATTGTGCGCTTTTACATCCTCCCTGTCCCGGGGATTGTCTCTCCTCCAGAGCAGTCCGCCGTGTACTTTCGGATGCAGGGTCTTCAGCCTTCCGCCAAGCATTTCGGGAAACCCGGTGTGCTCGGAGACGTCTTTCACTGCAACGCCAGCATCTTTTATCGCTTTCGCGGTTCCACCGGTAGACAGCAGCTCAACTCCCAGCATACTGAGTTCTTTCGCAAATTCCACAATACCATTCTTGTCTGAAACACTGATGAGCGCTCTCTGAATCTTTGCCATCGTATCCTCCTGAAGTTCACTGCATAGTTAAAAATAAAAGTGGTATTCCCGACCAGACTATTGCCTGCAGAACGTTGGTATGACATTTTAGACTATTTGGATAAAAAAGTCATCGAATAAAGATATTTGTTTAATTTAAAGATTGTTCGGCAGCAAAACCTCACCTAATTTATATAGCCTTTTTCCATCAAACTGACATATTTCCCATCAGAAATGACAATATGATCAAGGACCTGTATGCCGATGACCCTGCCTGTCTCTACCAGTCTTCTGGTTATTTCTATATCATCCCTGCTTGGGTCAGGGTCTCCGCTGGGGTGGTTATGAACGAAAAGCACCGATGCCGCTGCTTCCTTGATCGCATATCTGAAGACCTCACGAGGATGCACAAGGGAAGATGTGAGCGTTCCTTCGGAAACAACCGTTTCCCTGAATACCCTGTTTTTGCTGTCGAGGAGCGAGCAGAGAAACCGCTCTTTTTTGAGTCCGAAAAACCTGGGCCTGTAATATTCATACACCTCTCTGCTGTTTTTAAATGGTGAGTCCTGCTTCATCCCGCCCTGCTCTTTCTGCAAAAGCCTTCTTCCAAGTTCAAAGGCAGCCTTTAACTGTGCAATCTTGGCATTCCCGATACCTTTAATAGTGAGAAACTCTGCAGCAGACGCATCCTCCATTTCTTTTAATGCAGTGAACCGTATGAGGAGTTCCCTGGCAAGTGTGATGGCGCTTTTGTCCCTGCCGCCTGTCTTTAATATAATTGCGAGCAGTTCGGCAGTGCTGAGTCCGGTGGCGCCGAATTTGAGCAGCCTCTCCCGCGGCCTCTCATCCTCAGGCCATTTTTTTATGCTGGTGTATTGCATTGATCAGAGCCCGATGTCTATCATAACAATAATGCGGGGTTAAGAATGAACTGGATAAACAGCCATGTCCCAAATCAGAATAGTACCAAACTGCGCCCTAAATAACAATAGCCCGGTTACAAATAACAAATAAATCCCAATAATCAAGCATCATATCCCACATAGTTTTTGTATTATTGGAATTGCAAGTTTGAAAGTTTGTTATTTGTAATTTATCTGTTATTTGGTACTTGCAATTTGGAATTTAAAGAATCACTCCCCAAGCACACTCTTCTGCATGGACACAATTTCCCTGATGCCCGTTTCAGCAAGGGAGAGCATTTCCTGAAGCCCATTCATGCCGAATGGTTCGGTCTCGGCAGTACCCTGGACTTCTATAAATTTCCCCATCCCGGTCATCACAACATTCATGTCCACTTCCGCTGATGAATCCTCAACGTATGCAAGATCCAGCCGGGATTCTCCATCAACAATACCGACACTGACTGCTGCTACATAGTCTTTTACCGGCTGGGTCTCGATCAGTTTATTTTTGAGCGCAAAGTTAATCGCTTCTCTCAGAGCAATATATGCACCGGTTATTGAGGCCGTCCTCGTTCCGCCATCGGCCTGAATAACGTCACAGTCGAGCCAGATTGTCCTCTCGCCCAATGCGTCAAGGTCCACAACAGACCGCATCGCCCTGCCAATCAGCCGCTGGATTTCATGGGTCCTGCCTCCAACCCGGCCCACTGAAGATTCTCTGATATTCCTCGACGACGTTGCGCGCGGAAGCATCGAGTACTCACCGGTGACCCATCCCCTGTTCTTGTCCTTCAGAAAGGGAGGTACCTTTGCTTCAATAGATGCCGTACAGATTACCCGTGTATCACCCATCTCTATCAGTGCAGATCCCTCCGCAGTCTTAATGAAACCCTTGACAATATTTATGCTTCTCAGCTCATCATTTTTTCTTCCGTCAGGACGCATTCAGTATTCCTCCGTTTGTTAATAGTTATCAGTAGTCAGTAGTCGGTAACCAGTAAAATTAACTAATCAAGCTCTCTCACACATAAAAATTATGCAGGTGTTGTGAAATAATTTATTGTCGATACCTTAGCCTAATGTAAAGTTCAAGACAAATATGCTCTTTTTATTCAAGGCTATTTGCATAATGTAAAAAAATATATCGAGTTTAATAAATTATTGAGCAATGCCTGTATCATTCTTAATAAATAATAAATGTCCGTTTACCTCTGCCTTTCCTCATCCAACCAGATCAATTTTTTCTATATCCGATATTTTGTATTCAAGAAACCTTTCCCCGACACGCGCGAACTTGTCAGCAGAGTCCGTCACAAGAAACTTTCTCATTTTTTCGCCGGCTCCTGAGCAGCGCATATTTTTCTCCTCAAGGACCGTGCGTACTTCCTTCGCCGTCTCAATGGCAGAGTCTATAAGAGGAATGTTCACAATGCGGCTTATGACATGCTTGATCATAGGATAATGGGTACAGCCGAGAACAACGGTATCAACACTATTATTCATTAAAGAAATATATTTTCTGGCAGTCAGATCAACGATCTCACCCTCGGTCCATCCCTCTTCTATCAATGGCACAAAAAGCGGACAGGCAACACCAAATACCTCAATGGATTCATCTATCGCCTTTATTGCAGTTTCATAGGAACCGCTGTTGATTGTCGTCTCAGTACCGATAACAGCAACTTTCTTCCGTCTGGTCATTTCAACCGCGGCCCTCGCACCGGGCTCCACGACGCCGATAACCGGCACACTGAACTGCTTTCTCAGAACTTCGAGGCTGACAGCAGAGGACGTATTGCACGCAACGACCAGCAGCTTGATTCCTCTTGAAACAAGTACTGCTGCATTTTCAACGGAGTATCTCCGGACAGTTTCGGAAGACCGGCCTCCATAGGGGACCCTGGCGGTATCACCGAGATAGATTATATGTTCTTCAGGGAGGGCCTTGATAATCTCCTTCATGACCGTAAGTCCGCCGACTCCCGAGTCAAAGATACCTACCGGCATGTCACTGAACATTATACGTGACCTCTTCTCCAATTGGCCTGGAAATATCGATATGTCCGCCAAAACTTTTATCTTCCTTGCCTTCAATTAAAATTTTCATTGCAGTCAGCCCCGGCACGGTCTCCTTTATGCCCTTATAGAGCCCGGCAAGAATATTCAATTCTTCCGAGGCATCTCCCATGAAATTCTTTTTGATTTCACTTCCGAAGTCTATGTATATTACTCCCTCTCTATCAAGGTACAAATCCAGAAGATTGACCCGGTATGGCTCGACACGCATTCTGATAAAATCCTCAACCATAACCAGGAGGGTGTCCTTCCGTAAAACCGTTCCTCCCCGAACCGGCAGATCGCGTTCCTTCGGCTTATAGAGCCTCATTTCCGGCTCTCCTGCGTTTTCATCTCCCATTTCACGGCCCTGCAAATCTCCGCCGGAGATAAATGGCGACTCAAATGCAAACTTGTCTTTCAGATAAAAAAAACTTGCACCTATGCTTATAACAAATGCTGTAATCAGCAAAAGCACAAAAGGCACGAAGCTTTTCTTATTATTTTGAGTTGATGACTTCATACATTTCGAGACCCTTCTTCAGCGCGTTTGCTATTCTATCCTTAAATTTCTCATCATAGCCACTATCACGTATGGACGGGAGCTCCACAACGAGCGCTGCAGCCTGAATGTTCACGAGCATACTGTATGGCAGCGGCCGTGTTGAGACCATGTCATGACCCAGATCAGATCTGATCGCCTCATTCATGGCCCGAATGAGTTTCATTGTTTTCTCGATCGCTTTTTCCTGCCCCCTGTTCATCAGGTGCGGCCTGACAATATCAGAGACGTCCCCCGTAACAACGGGCTTGTACAGTATGACATTTTTATGGTTTCCGATATGGAGACTGATAAATACATCTGCATTCTTTTTATTCGATAAGTTCACCCGCTCGTCCATTGATACATACTGATCACTGCCCCTGGTAAGGTGACTCTCTGCAGAGCCCCTGTTAATCAGCTGATTCAACTTCCTCGAAATATCAAGGACGATATTCTTTTCAGATTTATTGTCAGTAACAATTCCGAACTCATAACCGCCATGCCCCGGGTCAATGACAACGGTCCTGACACTGAGTACATCCGGGACTGCAGCGTCTTCTGAAGGCAGTATCTGAGATAAAATGCTCTGCCTCTTTTCTTTAATATACACATCAATGACAAGCCGGAAGGGTTCTCTGAGTGTAAAGACCTTCAGTCCCTGAAAATCACCGGGTGAAAACACGATCGTGTCCCTGTCAAGCTTTTTAAACGGAATCATTATCTTTTCTGCACGGATTGAAAATGTCGTATCAGGCATGGAAACGAGAATCGTCTGCCCCCGCTGGTAAACCGACGCCTTACCGAGCGCTTCTTCATTGCCCTCAAGCACAATGCGCATAAAGTCAGGATTATGACTTGACCGCAGCCGGATGAAATGTATTTGAGCATCTGAAATGAACGGCAGACAGAGGACCAGGAGCAACAACACCACTATTTTTTTCATACGCAAATATTAGCATTTCCCGCGGTGGATATTCCAATCGGGTCGATAATTGTTATTCGTTACTCGTCAATCCTTAATTCATTAGATAGTGTTTGTCCATCAACATACCGCTGCTGTGATACAGGGCTTGATCCGGCATCCGGAACCGCTTATCCCGATTCATCGTGACAGGCATGACAATTACTATTCCTTTACATTTGAGACAGGGTCTAATGAACGATTCAACTTTTAACGAAAGTTCTATCTCTTCCGGTGGGATTCAAAAAGGATTTCCTCCACCATCTGGCAGAGGACATGTCCGAGGGTTATATGGGTCTCCTGTATCCGGGGCGTATTATTTGAGGGAACAGCAAAAACGTAATCGCTTATGGCAGCAAGTTTTTCACTCTTTTCCCCGGTAAAGGCTATTGTCCTGATCTTTTTCCGTTTTGCGGTCTCGACCGCCTTTAGAACGTTTGGGGAACTGCCACTCGTGCTTATCGCTATGACAATATCACCTTCCTGGCCAAATGCCTTTAGTTGTCTATCAAAAATATTCACATAGTCATAATCATTCGCAATGGACGTGAGAATGGCCGTATCAGTATTCAGGGCCAGCGCGGGAAACGCAGGCCGTTCTTTCTTAAATCTGTTCACAAACTCCGCAGCAATATGCGATGCATCACAGGCGCTGCCGCCGTTTCCAAAAAGAATCAGTTTTCCGCCGTTACTGAATGTTTCGGCCATTACTTTTGAAACCTCGATAATGGTCTCAATATTTTCATTCACGAATTTTTGTTTTACGGCCGTGCTTTCCTTAAATTCCCTGAGTATCTTTTCTCTCATTCATCACCTCCGGCAACTACTTCAACAGTATCAGACCCGCTGCTTTCTGTTTCACCGACAGCACTTACCTTATAGAAATATCTTGTACCGGATTCAATGCCCCGGTCATTAAATACAGGAGTGACCACCTCTCCTATGAAACTGAAACCATTCCCTGCGGAACGATATATTCTGTACGACTTCACTCCCTGGCCGGCAACCTCATCCCAGACAAGGATTATTTTTTGACCCGCAAAAACTGCAGCCAATCCTTCCGGGGCCTGCGGCTGCACAACGGTCAGCGCGTCTTCCCCTGTACCGTTGAGGCCCGGTGCCTGGTTTTCATTTTCACTCGCCCCGGACTTTTCAGCTGACTCACTTTCTTCATAGGGTGATAACAGGACAGGATCGCCCCGCCTTCCGCAGGAAACCAGAAAAACAGTAAGCAGTAAGCAGTAGGCAGTAAGCAGTAGGCAGGAAACAGTATGCAGGAAAAAAGAACAAACCGGACGGATCCACTTTTTTTGACCAAGACGATCCCGTCTATTCATTGTGTATTCTTTATCTGCCTGATGCGCTTCAGCACTATTTCCCTGGCTGTACCGCCTGCTGATTTTTTGTCATTCACAGAATGTTCCACCGTTATGGCGCTCAGGAGATCATTGGCAATGAGCTTCGAAAACAGTTTTAATTCCTCCAGTGCCAGGTCCGTTAATGATTTTTTATTTTCAATACAGTATTTAACGATTTTGCCCGTGACATTATGCGCTTCCCTGAATGGCATCCCCTTCCTGACCAGGTATTCCGCGATGTCCGTTGCAGTTACAAATCCCGCTCCCGTAGCATGCTCCATGGCCCCTTTCATGAATTTCACCTTCGGCATCATTTTCACCAGCACATCAAGGCACGCCTTCACCGTATCAACGGTATCAAAAACAGGCTCCTTGTCTTCCTGAAGGTCCCTGTTATATGCAAGCGGCAGGCCTTTCATAACGGTTAACATCCCCAACAGATGACCATAAATCCTGCCCGTCCTGCCCCTCGTCAATTCAAGGACATCAGGGTTCTTTTTCTGGGGCATAATACTTGACCCTGTTGTAAAGGCATCAGGCAGTTCTATAAATCCGAATTCATCGCTGTTCCAGAGTATCATCTCTTCTGAAAGTCTCGACAGATGTGTCATGAGAATGGCTGACGCCGAGATAAACTCAATTGCAAAATCCCTGTCAGACACGGCATCTATGCTGTTATCAGAAATCCTGGGGAATTTCAGGAGCTTCGCCACATACTTTCTGTCGATCGGCAGAGAGGTGCCTGCCAGGGCCGCAGACCCCAGCGGCAGCACATTGACCCTCTCCAGACACTCACTGAACCGCTCCCTGTCACGGTCAAACATTTCAAAATACGCAAGCAGATGATGCGAAAGCAGCACCGGCTGGGCCCTTTGCAAGTGTGTATATCCTGGCATTATTATATCTATATATTTTTCAGCCAGACGCGCAAAGACTTTCTGGAGGCTTTTCAGTAATTTTATAATCTCATAAATCTCGTCACGGAGAAAGAGCCTGAGGTCAAGGGCAACCTGGTCATTCCGGCTCCGTGCAGTGTGTACCTTGCCGCCGGCAGGGCCGATTTTTTTGATCAGCGCATGTTCGATATTCATATGGATATCTTCGAGGCTTTCATGAAATTTAAAGGTGCCCTTCTCAATTTCGGACCTTATTGCGTTCAGGCCCTTGACAATTGCGGCCTCGTCTTTTCGGGGAATGATCCTCTGCCTGCCGAGCATCCTGACGTGCGCAATGCTGCCCTCGATGTCATACTTCCAGAGGCGTACGTCAAACGAGAGCGACGATGTAAAATTCTCCACGGTTTTTTCGGTATGCTGACTGAACCGCCCTGACCATAACTTTTCCATGAAAGTAAGAATAAAACTAAACCTTTGATGGAGTCAAGAGATGCAATTGCCACTGCTTTCTTCTTTTCCTTTATCATCAACCTCATTTCCGCCTCCTGTTTCTGCTGCGTTCAGAAGAGTTTTTTCATTTTTTCGTCAAGATTTCTTTTTTGAGTAAACAATATACTTTCGTTTCGATGTTTCATGAGGCATTTCTTTCAATTGACTCCAAATAACCAAGTGCTATAATGATAATCAGAATCAGAGGAGGTTTGAACATGATTAAAGTAAAGACATTTACGAATGTACTCAAGGCCTTACACGCAATGCAGGAAATTCATGATCTGGATAACCAGGTCAACGGGTTTATTCAGGAAAATAAAATTAAGAATGTTATTTCTGTCTCTGATACCTGCACGGAAGGTGAAGGGAGCACGATTGGCATTATCAGGGTTCTGACATACGAAACTGTATAGCCGTATCTGAAGGTCTATCAAGCGCACCGTGAAAGAAAGTTACCGCTGGAACAAACCTGACCGCAGTCCGGAGACCAGTATTTCGCAGAGAATATGGTGCTGTTTCTCATACTGTTTCATGGTCTTCTGGTTTACCTCAAGCTCCACCCCTACATACAGCACAGGAGAGAATATCTTTCTGCAATAGGTGACGAGCCCGTCTGCTCTGCCCAGATATGGATAGTTCCTGCGCACCCTCAGCAACGGGGCAGTCTTCTGGAGAGACTTCTGCCATTGGATACAGAGGGCTTTTTCCCTGAGTCGTGACGGATCATAGAGAAGTCCTATGTCTGCTTTCTTTGTTGTTCCGCTTATCACAGGGGCAAAAGAGTGCACCGAGAGATGAAACGTTGCCGTCTCGCGGGATGCAGCAGCAGCGATGCGTGATTCAACGTCCCGGCGGTAGGGAAGATAATATTTTGTGAAGATACGCTTTTTTTCATCAGCTCCCAGTCCCCCGGAGAGGCTCGAAAAAAGTTTTGGGTGATGAGGAGAACGGTTCAGGTCGATGAGCAGGCGCGTTACCGTGGAAAAGAAGAGACGTGCACTGAGCTTGTCTGCCATTGATTTCGCTATAAAAAGAGCATACCGGTCATACCCGCGGTGGCTGTTCAGAAGCCGGTCCCTGCCGTTGAATAATTCCCTGTAACGTGCCGGAACTGTATTGTCCCCGTGCTCACAGGTAACGATGATGTTCATCCCATGTTATCCGGTAAACATTTCATTGCGGGCAAGACAGCGGCAGAGTTTTCCGTAGACATCTTTAAGCCGCATGTGTGAATTATCTCCTCCAAGTGCCCTGAGAATGCGGCTTGAGAGCGTGCCCTGATCAAGGATGAACCTGATAATCTTTCGAGATTTATCATTGAGCAGTCTTCTCCTGCCCGCCTCTTCTGCAAGGTGGCCCCATAATTCACAAGCCCCTGCTTTTGATCCTGGAAAGCCGAGCATTTTCAGGTAGCGCGCGTTTTCTATAAGCACAGTCTCACCCCCTCTGATTGTGTCCCGGAAGATTGAAACCAAGGGAGATACTGCCCATTTCTTTTGGTCTTCCACCGGCGCCCACTGCTCCGATACAAGCAGTTGAATGACTCCGACAATCAGTTCTGAAACAGCAATATTGGCCGCAGGGCACTCCTGCGTATCAATTACGCGTATTTCGATTGCATTGCGTTCAAAGCGGGCGATCGCTCCTCTTGAATTGAGCCATTCGTGCTGAATGGTTCCTTCGGGGTCATACGCTGCCATGTCTCGGTACATTGTTTTGAGAATGCTCTGTCTGTATGCAGTTTCAGTAAAAACAGGTTCAGGGATAGTCCGTCCCATAACTGAGGGCACCTTCTGCTGGTTGGTACGATAATAGGAAAGGCGCGTATCATGAAGGCCCGATATCTTTCCCCCGGCTACAGGTGAACTCGCGGCAAGAGCGGGGATTACGGGAAGGAGCAGCCGCACTGCGGCATGGAGTTTTGCAAACTCGTCATCTCCGTGAAATGAAAGGTTTACATGGATACTCTGCAGGTTCGCCCATCCGTGCCGGCGGCAATTAAAAATGCGGTCATACGTTGCATATACTTTCCGGTAACGGTGGGGCCAGAGTTTTGTTTCTGTACGCGGATTCATCCACGGGTGCATCCCGGAAGGCATCAGGAGTCCGCCAAGCGGGGCAAGGATTTTGTTAATAAGCCTTATCTCACCGTGAAATTCACGGTCAAGCCCTTTGAGGGATGGCACGGGTTCACTGTTTTTAAGCTCCATGACATGAAGCACGAACTCATTTGACCAGCCCATTGCGCCGTTCTCATAATCATTGGCGTAGCTGCCGCCGGCACTTCGCAGTACTTCGTCGGATACAGGAAGGACATCAAGGGTGTCCTTCCTGACGATCATGTATTCGATCTCGATGCCGAGGCCTTGAAGCAGATGAAGAACCCGTCTCTTGGTCACATCAGGTAGCCTTTTTCTTTCTTCAGTTCAATCCTGCGCAGGATGACCCTCATTATTCTCAGGTAGAGTTCGCTTTTGAGGATCGCATCTTCAACTCCCGCATCAATACTGGGATTATCATTAATTTCGATGACGTAGTATTTTTTGCCTTCCTGCTTGATGTCTACACCATAAAATCCGTCTCCGATGAGGTTGGCAGCACGCAGTGCCACTCGAATCAGCTCGGTATCGGCGTGTTCCACAGGGATGGTCAGAGCCTCTCCATCTTCCATTTTTTTGCCTTCACTGTCTCTTTTGACGATCTGCCAGTGACGGTCAGCCATAAAATATTTGCAGACATAGAGCGGCTGCCGGTCAAGGATACCGACACGCCAGTCAAAGGAAGTAGAAAGAAATTCCTGTGCAATAATGAGCTCTGATTTTTCAAACATTTTTGACGCTACTTTTCTCAGTTCGTCTCTGCCCTCGACCTTTGTCACTCCCTGGGAAAAAGAGCTGTCCGGGCGCTTCAGAATGCAGGGAAATCCAAGCATGTCAGGAATCTTTCGCGCATTCTCGCGATGCATAATGACCGTCTTTGGCATGCGTATTTTTTTCCGCTCCAGCAACTCTGCGAGAAATACTTTGTTCGTACACTTGAGAATTGATTCAGGATCGTCGATAACAACGAGGCCCTCGGCCTCGGCCTTCCGGGCAAATCGATAGGTGTGGTGGTTCACGCTCGTTGTCTCACGAATAAAGAGGCCGTCAAACTCTGAAAGTCTGCCGGAATCATCCGGTTGAATAAGTTCGGTTGCCAGGCCGATTGATTCAGCCGCCTTTATAAAACGCTTTATGGCCTTTTCATCAGACGGCGGCTCCTTCTCTTCAGGATCATACAGAATGGCCAGGTCATACCGTGATTTTATTCTTCGATACGACACTCTTTTCTTTTTTATAAAATATTCCTCTGCAGCTTCCATGATAAAAGCCCGGTGCTCTTCCGGTATATCATTGACCGCAATGGGCGTAATACTCTGGATGGTCCACCTCCCCGTTTTATCATTGAATGAAAAAAAGGCGCGAAGGAACGGCGCCTCGAACAGTCTGAACAGGTGGCGGCTGAGCCGGTCATGCCTCTTTGCGATATTGTGCCCAAAGTAAATGCTCAGCACGAACTCGCCTGACTGGATCGGCGACAGGCTTTTCTGTATCAGTTCCTCCAGTTCTTCCGAGGCAAATCGTAGGATTGCCTGGGTCTTCATGTCCTGGATCGTGCTGATACTCGGTATCGGTTTATGTCCCCGTGCAGAAGCAAGAAGCGAGACGTAATATCCGGTACTCTGATACCGGTACGATCTGCACAGGTTGAAGACCTTCGCGCCCCGCATGACGGCATACTCGGGGTTGGTCAGATAATGCCTCGCAGAGACGAGTTCACATCCTTCAAATCTCAGCGGCAGTTCCCCGGGATCATTAACGACGATGAGGATCGGCAACGCTGCCCCCCTTTCGTACTTTTCCCGGATTTATAATCAGGAGATTGGCGTCATGCGTGAGCACGCCAAGCAGGATCGAACATACTACCCGGTCTATGTTTACCGTATATTTGAGACTGTCAGAATAGGGGTTCGGGAGGAAAGGATCGCCAACCATGACGCTCCTTTCCTCTCTGTTATACCCGCACAGCACCACAAAGTGGCCTGCAGGTTCACCCCGGATGTCATCCCAATCCCCCTGGTAACCAATCTCCCGTGAGCTTCGGTACAGATAAGTGGAACTGAGCCCCGTCAAAATGGGAACCGAACGTTTCAGGTATTTTCTGATCAGCGCGGTGGTAAGGTCCTGAAAGCGCAGTTCCCCTCCCAGGGAAAGAAACTCGAGATACCCTTTTGTTGCTTCATGGAGCAACGGAATGTTTTTTGCCCTCACCTGATCTTCAAGTTTTTTATGAATTTCAACAGATCTCCCATCAAACCATGTCGGATCAAAGACATTGAGATTGTATGTGTACAGTATCGCGGAATACCCTCTTTTCAGTGCATGGCACGCAAGGAACACAGCGAGCGTTCCGCCCTGCTCCAGTACCTTCACTTCCTGAATGACCTGCTCAAGCACAATGTCATCCCCGAAGTAGCTGTAAATGGAATGCAGACATGCCGGACCGCATGTCGTCTCCGTGGGCTGGGCAGAAATTATAAAATTCAGTCGTTCATCCATTGGCTTAGTATCTATTGTATATTGCCGCATGCCGACTGGCAATACCTGTCTTCATTGGATCCAGCGATCGAAAAATCATTTAATATCCCTTTTCTTTCCGGTTTTGAATGGAATAAAACTGTATATGATGCCTGATGTCGGCATGGTCCTTATTATTTTGAAGAAAAGACTTGAATAGGGGATTGATTCAACAATTCTCACCTCTTTGAGTTTCGGAATAAATACAAATGATGCGATGAATCTCAAAATTCCGCTCAGGATGAAGACGAGAAAATACTTTGACCAGAACAGACTGTTATATTTTACAAGCAGAGCACCTGTGATCGAACCGGTAAACAGACAGATTCCGTTCAGGACATTGTAGTACGCTATGACAGTGGGCCTTCTCTGGGAAGTCGTTGTGTCAAAGATAAAGTTTAATGCCGAAAGCTCAAATCCCGCCCATATAAAACCGGCCAAGAGTTGAATCACTATGAGATAATAAATGTTACCGGAAAAAATCCAGAGAACCGGCACCACTGGCATCAGAAATCCCGAGAGACTCAGGACCTTTCTTGTTCCATACTGGTCTGATGCCCTCCCCCAGACCTGCATTGAGAGAAATTTAACGACTATCGCTGCAGCGTTTACAATGGTAAACGATAGATAATCAAGCTGCAGATCTCTGAGCATGTAGGGCGTGAAAAAAGGGGCCGCGAGATAAACCGAAAAATTCATGAAGCTCAGATACAGAACAAACCTGCCGTAGTTCCTGAAGCGTGCCTCCCTGACAAACTCGAAAAAACCGAACTCCGGCTTCGGCGGCGTTTCGAAGGCAGGCTCATATTTCTTTGTCAGAAAAACGAAAGAAAATATCCTTGACGAAAAAGCGAGCAGAAAAATCGTTACATATCCCAGGTATTCAGATGTTGCCCCCTCAGGGTAGAGATGAAGGATATATCCGGCCAGGAGAAATGCGAAAA
>Ga0111163_1013_pt1 | contig 18118 bp, 14 predicted proteins | sample DeeMarSeWOR28_12_FD_80262 | JGI IMG/M metagenome (GOLD analysis project Ga0111163, IMG submission 80262) | Nitrospira bacterium SG8_35_4 | reverse complement strand
TTTAAGCTATCAGCAGTCAGCACTCAGCTAAAAGACTAACAATCAACGCCCTGCTTTCCCGAGATCGACAAGCGTGAAACAGCATTCCGGACTTTTTACTGAGAGCTTAAAGCTTATCGCTTAGAGCTGTTTAACGTTACACTATAACATAACGTCAGATGGTTATAAAAGAGGAATTGCAAGCAGCGGCAATGAAAAAAAGATCGCCAACAATGGCTTTTTATTTATTATATTCAGCTGGTTATTTAATTTAAGTTAAATCTTCACATGAGGTTACTTCACCATGAGGTTACTTCACGGATCAGTCGTGACCTGCTACGGAAGTATTATTGAAAAGCATCCGCCTCCATTTTCCTCGTTGTTGCTGAGGGAAATATACCCCTCCCTGTCCCTGTTCTTATGCATCATCGCGACCATTGAAGCAAAAAAAAGTCCGAGGCCTGTATTTCCTGACTGAAAACTGACGGCCCTGTTTGTTTGAACACTTGATCCCAGCATGGATTCAGGATATCCGTTTCCATTGTCCACGACGCTGATCACAAGACATCCATTAAGCTCATCAGCCCGAACAACGATCCTGTCGCCCGCATACCGGAAGGCATTGTTCAATACATTGTTGATAACGCCAAGAACAAGGTTGCGGTCAAAAAACCAGTAGAGGTCATCGGGGCAATCAACACTTATCTTTATGTCCTTATATTCAAGCAGTGGCCTGCTCTGCAGGAGGGTCTCCTCCAGAAGGTCGGAAACAGAGTAATGTGAAATGTTCATGCTGAGCTGATCATTGTCCATTTTGTATAACGTCAATAGTTGGATAAGATTGTTATTGAGCCGGTTGGCTTCATACTGCATATGTAACAGATGCCTGTGTGACGGACAATTTTCAGCCGTACAATTGTTGACAACTTCATCAAGGGAATTAAGCATCATGCCGAGTGAATTTTTCATGTCATGGGTCGTTGAAGCCAGTGATGCCTCGAAATCTATCAGTTTTTTGTCTCCCAAAGCCGTATCTCCTTATGCTCCCTGATGAGTTTTAGACGTTGTTATTTTTTCATACAGGTTCAGAAGCTTCTGATATTTCTCATCTGAGGGATCAATCATCTTGACCTTTTCAAGGTACTGCAGCACCTGATAAATATACTGGTCATTCGTGCCCTTCTTGTCCATATAGATCAAAAGCGCATGTGCGGCATTGGCATTTATGATCTTGTTATCAGGGAGACCGCCTGCCGCCTTTTTAAAATATTCAATAGCTTCTTCGTATTTTTCATCCTCGACCAGACGCACGCCTTTATTATTGAGTCTGATAATTTCCTCTCTCGTGGATGATATAATCTTCTGCCCCTCATCCTCCAGGGTCGCATCGGTGAATACATCCTGGACCATGTTTATGACCTGTTCATTGTCATGATTGTTCCGAACGATGTCCCGCATCAATTTTGTGCCCGTCTCTTTATCGCCCATATCAAAACATACTTTTGCAAGGTCCATGGTCGCCTCCACCGGGATCGTGCCGGACATGCCATTCAGAATTTTTGCTGCCTCATCAATGACTTTTCTTGCCTCTTCTTCGCGGTTTGTCTCTTTGTAGACAATCCCTTCGGTTACGGCTGTCTGGAGCAGGGCATCACGATTCCCCCTGAATTCATTGCGCGCAGTCCCGAGGACCGAAAGCTCCTCCTCCGGTGAATCCTTTTTCAAAAGTGACTTTGCCAGCCCCGCGTACTCTACCGGGCTTTTAAAGCACGAATGCTTCCCGATGTCAATTGCTGATCTGAACGCTTCTTCAGCAGTATCATGATCATTGATTTCCTGGGAAATTTTTCCGATTTTCTGATGGCGCACAATGGCCTTGGGTGATATTTCGGTGGCCCGTAACAGGATTTTCTGGGCCTCTTCCAGGGACCCGAGCTCATGCAGTGTTTTCGCAAGCCAGTCGTACGCTTCCATAAAAGTCCTGTTCTCTTCAATAATCGACTGGAATATCTCCTTTGCCTTTAAATACCCCCCCGTAAAAAAATGGACCTTCCCAAGCCCCATTCTCGCCCACGGGATTTCCCGCATTGAAAGCACCATCTCAAAGACCTCGGTCGCATCATCATACCTCCCGATGGTCAGGCAGAGATTGCTTTTCAGCCGCAGATACTCGAGCATGTTTCCGGGATTCTTTGTTACACGTTCATCGCAGAGCGCGATGGCTGACATGTATTCCTTGTTGTCAATCGCCTTTTCTATGTCCTCAAAATCCGCTTTTTTCTTTAAGACCCTTTCAATTCTGCTTCTCAGGACCTCTTTGGAAATCGGTTTAATCAGATAATCGTCAGGCTGGTATTCAACGGCCCCCATGACCATTGGCATTGTATTTTCAGCGGTCAGCATGATAAAGATACTGGAATACTTGACCAGGTTCCGGTGTTTTGTCTCTTCAAGCACCTGCTGTCCGTCCTTTTTCCCGGTGCCGAGATTGTAATCACACAAAATAATGTCGTAAGACTTCATCTCCATTTCCCTGATCGCATTTTCTCCGCTGTCAGCTGTGTCAATATCATTTCCGCCAATTGATACGAGCATCTGCTTCATGGCCTGTCTGAACGTAAGAAAATCATCGACGATCAGGAATTTTTTGTTCTTTAAATCATTCGACATTTATGCGCTCACTGAATGCTCATTGCTGCTGGTTTATTTGAAGTGCCTGAAGGAAATAGGTACGTATAGATCAATTGCGGTGGAACGGCTCAGCGCTGTGTATGTAGTCAATATATTCCTGAACGGACCGGGTCAGCTCAACGCCCATGCCGCTGTTTGCATTGCTTCCTCCAGGATTGTCCGGTTGTACGGTTCTTCTGACGGTAACCGGTATTTTCACGACCTTCCTGTTTACTAATATCATAATGTCAAATCTTGAGTTTACCGGGAGCCTTATATCAGTGCTTAAAAACATGCCCTTTTCTGATATATCAAGAATGTCTCCTGCATAAATCCTGCTTCCGCAAAAAAACCTGGCCTGAACTCTTGCCGCGATCCTGGTGCAAGACCTTCTGTCGGCTCTCACATTGAGCATGCCATCGCCCCAGACTTTTGATGTCCTGTTCTGAAACGGCTTGACCGGCATTTTTTCGGAAGAGACGACTTTCATCTTTCTTCAGGCCTCACATTATTTTTTATAGTATTTATAACGACAGGCAGAGATGGAAACTTTAATGAACGGACACTTTCACGTTCTTCGTTGAACTTTCAGCAATGGGTAGAATTAAGATTGGTTTTGCTTTAACACTCTGTAAGGCGTGGAAAAAATCCTGTCATACTCCGGCTTGACCGGAGTATCCAGATTAGGATGGACGCATTGTAATAATATAAATGACCGTTCTTGTTCTCAAGGGATATTCTTGCGTTATAAATTACCCGGATTCCCCGATCAAGTCGGGGAATGACACTATTAATTACTGGAATGAACCCGGTCGATTACGCGATAACCCGGAATAGATGCAGGTTTCACGTTGATCCTGAAACGTAGAACTGTTCGTTTATTTTACATATGTCAGCCAGGCATCATATCCCCTTGCCTTGCCCTTGACAATACTGAAGAATCTGTCCTGGAGTTTTTTTGTTATCGGGCCCGGCCTGCCAGTACCAATACTTCTTTCATCAATTTCCCGTATTGGAGTCAACTCAGCGGCTGTTCCCGTAAAAAAGGCCTCGTCAGCTATGTAAACTTCATCCCGCGTGAAGTTCGCTTCGCAAATCTTTATTTTTTCTTTCCGGGCGATCTCAAGGATACTGCTTCTCGTTATACCCTCAAGCACTGACGGCAATGGCGGGGTCATCAGCACGTTGTCCCGTACGATAAAAATGTTTTCCCCGGTTCCTTCAGCAACCAGTCCGTTCGTATCAAGCAGCAGGGCCTCATCATACCCGCATGAAAGGGCCTCGGTCTTTGCCATATAGGAATTGACATATGCGCCGCAGGTCTTGCTTTTCGTCATGGTCACATTTATATGATGTCGTGAGTACGACGATGTCTTTACCCGGATCCCGTTCCTGATCCCGTCTTCCCCCAGGTACGCACCCCATGACCATGCGGCAACCGCAACTTTTACCGGATTGCCCTTCGGGTACAGACCCATGGCGCCGTCTCCGATATAGACGATGGGGCGGATATAGCACTCTTTCAGTCTGTTGATTTTTACCGATTCCATAATCGCCTTTTTAATTTTGTCCGGCGTAAAAGGCAGTGCAATTTTCAATATATGACAGGAATCGAACAGACGGTCAACATGATCCTGAAGTCTGAATATTGCCGGTCCTTTTTTCGTCTTGTAGCACCGGATGCCTTCAAATACGCCTGTACCGTAGTGAAGCGCGTGTGTCAGTATATGAACGTTCGCATCAGCCCAGTTAACGAATTTGCCATCCATCCATATCTTTTTTGCCTCGTCAACCATTTTTCCTCCAGCATGCCTTATTGTATTTACTCATACCCCTTAACTCTACAGCTCTCAGCAATAAATTTAAATTGTATTTACCCCTTAACTCTTAACTCCAGACTCCAATCTCACATTCTCCCTTGTCATTAGACGCTGGATCAGAACTCACCATGTATGAGGCTTCTATTATTTCATAAAGCATGATGTAACTGTCAACAAGTCAGGAATCATACCCGGGTTCCTGCCACCCGTCTTTTCCTACCAGCGGAACAAACACACATGTGGTAGATTGGGACGTGTCGGTTCCTTCCGGCGTTTTTATAACCCTGCAGAGTGTCTGTGAAAATTTGCCTCCAACGGGGATCACCAGTCTTCCACCTGTCGCAAGCTGCTCTATATAGCCTTGGGGGATTACAGGGGCCCCGGCAGTGACGATGATTCCGTCAAACGGCGCCTGTCCGGGAAGCCCGAGGGTACCGTCAGATACAATGACGTGCACGTTTGTGCATCCAAGGTCATTTAAAAGGCTTTGTGCCCTCGTAGCGAGTGGCTCAATTCTCTCCACAGAATATACCTCTGCCGCCAGTTTTGAAAGGACAGCTGACTGGTAACCGGAACCGGTGCCTATTTCAAGAACTTTTTCATCGCCCTTCAGCGCAAGGAGTTCAGTCATTAATGCAACCATGAACGGCTGTGATATGGTCTGCCCCTCTCCAATCGGGAGAGCGCAGTCGTCATACGCACTGTGAGCCAGACCGGGGGACACAAACCGGTGTCTTTCGATATCCTCCATGGCCGCAAGGACGTTCTCATCTCTTATTCCACGCCGCCTCAACTGCTCCTGGACCATGCGATGGCGTAGTGTTTCGTAGTTCATTACAGAAATAAAAAGTTATTGGTTATAGGTTAAAGGTCATGGGTCATGGCCTCAGAAGTTGCTTCTGACTTTATTGTTTGCGTAACTACTTCAGCGAGAGACCCTTTTGCTATTTAAAAAAAACTCACCGATTCTTTATTTGTATTACGTTCATCACCTTCTGCTAAATTGCCGGGGATTGAAACTGCCGCCTTACGAATCTGTTCTCTTAAACCAAAGTCTTTGCGAAAAGAACCAGAATTCGTAATACTGTAAATACATACAGCCAAATTTTCAGACAACTGCCAAACCTGAAGCCCTCTAAAACCTGTCTTATCCATTATAATCTATCGCCTTTTACCCCTTACCCATCACCTATTACCCATTTCCTATAACCATGAATCAATTACTACAACCTCTTCAATATCTCCCTCGCCGAAATGATCCCCGATGCCGAGGCCTGAATAAGTCCCCTGCTCACCCCTGCCCCGTCCCCGATAGCAAACAGGTTTTTAATTTCTGTCTCGAGGTGGCTGTCAAGTTTTAACTGTCTGGAATAGAACTTCACTTCAACGCCATAAAGAAGTGTATGGCGGCTGTTGACTCCCGGAACGACTTTGTCCATCGCCTTCAGCATTTCCAGGATATTGTTCATATACCGGTGAGGGAGCACAAAGCTGAGGTCGCCGGGGGCGGCATCCGACAGTGACGGCACTACTTTTCCCCGCCTGATTCTCTCATGGGTTGACCGCTGTCCCTCCATCAGGTCACCGAGCCGCTGCAGAATTACACCCTTGCCCAGGAGATTGGCCAGTCTCGCAACATAGCGGCCGTACAGGTGGGGCTCATCAAATGGTTCGGTAAAATACGTGCTTACCAGAAGGGCAAAGTTCGTATTCTTTGTCCTCTTGTTCGAGAAGCTGTGCCCGTTTACGGTCCATACCCCTTTGACATACTCTCTGACCACTTCGCCGTAAGGATTTACACAAAAGGTCCTGACTCTGTCCTTGAACTTTCTTGAATAAAAAATAAGTTTTGGCTCATAAATGATTCTCGTCAGCGGTTCAAGCACCCTGGCCGGAAGCTCTACCCTTACCCCGATATCAACGGGGTTTGTCAACAGTGAAAGCCCCATGGACCGAGCCTGTTTTTCAAACCAGAGGGCCCCTTCCCTGCCGGGAGCAACAATAACATGGTCCCCATGGTAAACATCCCCGTTGCTGCTCTTAACGCCAACTGCTGTCCCTTTTTCAACGATGATCTGCCTGATATCTTTACAGAAAACTACCTCAACTTTCGAGTTAAGCGCTTCCCTCATGCTTTTGAGAACATCGGGGCACCGGTCCGTACCGATATGCCTGATTCTGGAAGGGATGAGCGTCAGACTGTTCTTCCCCGCCATTTCCCTGATCAATTCCACCTGCCGCGTATCGCCTCCAAAAACCTCTGAAGGAGCTCCGTACTTGAGATATAACTTATCCGTGTAATCGATGAGTTTTTGCAGGGAGGATTCACTGACATATCTCGACAGGTTGCCTCCCGTTTCTTTTGAAAGCGTGAGTTTGCCGTCACTGTAGGCGCCTGCGCCTCCCCACCCGCACAACAGACCGCAATCAGCGCATGATATGCAGGGGATCGACTTTTCAGCGGACGGGCAGCTCCTCTCCCCGATATCATTCCCCTTTTCAATGATCAGCACCTTTGGTTTCTTCTGCGATGCTGCGAGCTCAAGTCCGGCAAATATGCCCGCAGGACCCGCGCCAACGATAATGACATCGTAGTGTTTCATTTCTCCCACTTTTCCTCAATATACTTCATCGCCTCATAGTTTGTCAGGTCGAGATGTACAGGTGTAATGGAGATATAACCATTCCGGACAGCATCAAGGTCGGTCTTCTCCCCCGGCTCCCATTGAGGAATACCTCCGCCTATCCAGTAACAGGTCCTTCCACGAGGATCCGAAAGCTCCCGTATGGCGCCGTCGTAAGCGAGTTTCCCCTGTTTCGTAATTTTCACTCCATTTATTTTTTCGGTATCAGGGACATTGATGTTCAACAGTGTATCCTTCGGCAATCCCTTTGCAAGAATTTTTTTTGAAAGCACGGCTGCATATTCAGCTGCTGCCACGAATCTTGATTCACTCTTATGAAAATCCCCGTTGTCAGTATAATCCGTAACGAGTGACACGGCCATGGAAGGAATGCCCAGAATCATGCCCTCCATTGCAGCGGCAACCGTACCGGAATATGTTATGTCATCACCGAGGTTTCCTCCGTGATTGATTCCGGAAATTACAATGTCCGGTCTGCGGGGAAGAAGCTTGTTTACTGCAATGATAACGCAGTCAGTCGGGGTCCCATTGACACAAAAGGTATTCGTATCCACCTCGTGGGGTCTCAACGGCCGGTGGAGGGTAAGCGCATGTGATACGGCGCTCTGCTCTGTTTCAGGAGCAACAACATAAACTTCGCCGACGGACGTGAGTGCCCTGGCGAGCATTTTAATGCCTGTCGAAGATATCCCATCATCATTGGTAACCAGAATGAGTGGCATATGTCTATTTTAGCAGAACCGTATAGATAAGAAGCCCCTGTCATGGTCACGCGGGATCTGCTCCCGGAACTGTGTCACCTATCTCTCTTTACCCAGGAAAGGAATGATAAGCATCCACGGCAGTGTGTTCTTTTTGGGGTCCCGGTAGTTTGCAAGCCCTATCTTCATATCAAGGTGCCCCCTTGAGGGCTGCGGGATGTACGTCCCGAACAAGCGGTCCCACCACGGCAGATTAAAACCATAATTGCTGTTTGTCTCTCTGATAATCACGGAATGATGCACCCGATGCATATCGGGAGTGACGACAAATAACCGGAGGATCCGGTCAAGGCCAACGGGCAGAAAGGCATTGGCATGGTTAAACATTGCGGTCGCGTTCAGGAGAACTTCAAAGGTGACAACAGCCCATGGGGGAGCTCCCAAGGCTACAATAGTTGCCATTTTGATTCCTATGGAAATAAGTATTTCAACAGGATGAAAGCGGGCGCCGGTCGTTACATCAATATCGAGATCAACATGATGCATTTTATGAAGCCGCCAGAGAAGCGGCAGCATATGGAATAACACATGCTGTATATAAATGATAAAATCCAGCGCAATAATTGATATTATCCCGGCAAGTGGGAATGGCATGTCAAATGCAGATAAGATTCCCCAGTTATGGTCGGCAGCAAGAAAGGCAAGCTTGATACCCATAAGTCCGATGGCTGCCCGCACAAGAAATGTATTCAGAAACGTGAGCGAGAGATTACTCATCCAGCGCACAGATTTTGACATGGTCAGACGTCTTCTTGGAGCCGCCAGCTCCCACAGCGCCATAACTGCCAGGACACCGAAGAAAAAACCGAGTCTGATATATGCCTCATTCTGCATTGAAAACATTGTATTATTGTAGCATCTGTCCATCTATCTCTCAATATCCATACTCAATACCACTGAGGTGCTCCGCTTTCCCGGCTGTCTCCTTTCTAACGTCCTCTATTTGTTAAAGAAATCATCCGGGTGTTGACAACTGGTCATCATGATTTTTAGAATCTTAACATTCAGCACTGTGTTGATTGAAAGAGTATTGTTTAAATGATGAAAACATTTCATGCCATTCTCATCACGAGCATCGTGCTCTTTCTTTCCGCTCATTCCGTTTATGCTGGGGACCCCCAAATTCATATCGACAGGGGTAATAAATACCTGATCAATGACCGGCCGTTCGCCGCTGTCGAAGAATTCAAGCTCGCAATTGAAAAAGGCGCACATGATGCCATACTTTTCCGAAACCTGTCGATTATTCTTTATGATCTCGGGTTCCCCGACGAAGCCATTGATTATATGAACAGGGCGCTGTCAATATCTCCCTATGCCAACTCATTCCAGATGGAGCTCGGTATTATCTACCTGGCTAAAGCCGATTATTTAAAAGCCCGGGAACAGTTCATGGAAGTGCTTCAAAGAAATCCGGGATTTTCCAATGCCTATTATTATATCGGTGAATCATTTTACAGGACAAAAGAGTATGACATGGCATGGATGTTTGCCGAGACTGCGAAACAGCTGAAACACAAGAGCAGCAGTCTTATACACAGACTCAAAAACGTATCTGAATCTCCCGATATTCAAATATGGGATAAGAGCGGAGAGAGTCTCCTGATTCGCCAGATCCTCGTTGACACCAGATCAAGGGCTGATGAATTAGTAAAACGGATACATGAGGGTGAATTATTTGAAGATGTAGCAAATGAAATGGATAAAACCCTGAACTCCGTCGGCGGCTTTCTCGGCCACTTCAAGCAGTCTGAACTTCATCCCAAGATTTCAAAGGCCTTAAGCCAGCGCAAGGTTTTTTCAGACCCGGTCATTGTGGAGACCGAACTCGGATTTCACATTGTTCAGCGCATACTCCCATTCCATTTTGAAAGCTGGAAACAGACGCTTGCCGATTACCGGAAATCAAAAGATGTAAAGGTTGTTTCTGCTCAGGCACCTCCTCCGGATAAATCAAGTGATAATGCCGCACCATTTGTAGAGTCAAAGATAACCAAAAATGTAACGCTTGTGAACAACAAACCGGGAACACCTCCTGAACCCGCTGCTGTAAAAAAACCTGCGCCCGCCAGGACAACCAGCAAGAAAAAATACCTGGTGTTTTCAGGTGCTTTTTCAGAAGAAAAACACGCAATTCAGCGTAACAAAAAACTTCGCAGTATCGGCCTCGCCAGTTATATTCATCAGCAGCAAGACAAAAAGGGCATGATACATATGGTAATTGCAGGCAAGTTCGACAGTCTCCGGGAAGCACAGGAAGCCGGCAAAGACATCTCCAGTCACGGGCTTGATTATTTTATATCCAGATAATCCCATCCGCCAATAATGATCACTAATAGGGCTATAATAAATAGTTGATTGCATCGAATAAAAAACCTGCTATGCTTTTATAAAAGTCTCTGATTTATCCCGGTTTACTATTAATAATGAGATGGATTTTTATTATTGAAGGTGTCGCAGACATAATGTAAACAAAGCGTAAAACACTATTTAAAAATGGGACATTTACGTTGACCGCATCTCAATCCACCGGTAGCCCGGACCAGGGCAGCAGAAAAAACAAGATCCTTATCGTCGAAGATGAAAACATTGTGGCTGATGATATCTCCATGCATTTGGAACAGATGGGCCATGCCATTGTCTCATCCGTCTCTACGGGTGAGGATGCCATTGTTCAGGCCGGGCAGCACCAGCCTGACCTTGCCCTGATTGATATTAAGCTTGCCGGCAGGATCGACGGGATTGAGGCTGCGAGGCAGATCAATTCAAATTTTGATATTCCGGTGATCTTTCTGACCGCCTATGCTGATGAAGCTACGCTGAAGCGGGCAAAAAAAGCTGATCCTTTTGGATATATACTTAAGCCATTCGGCATCGCAGAGCTGCATTCTTCAATTATCATGGCAATCAGCAAACGCCGTGCAGAACAAAAACTCCGGAAGAGTGAAACCAGACTTGCAGAGTCTCAACGGGTGGCACATATCGGCAGCTGGGAATATGACACAGAAGAAAACAGACTCTGGTGGTCAGATGAAATGTACAACATCTTTTGTATCAGTCAGGATGAAGCCGTCATCACCATTGACAGGTTTCTGGAATGTGTACATAAGGATGACAGGTCAATTATTGAAGAACAGGTACGCTCGGGACTGCCGTACAGGCTTGATTACCGTATTATCCGTCCGGACGGCCTGATACGGCATATCCATGAAGAGGTCAGGATGAGCAGGGGCAAAAACGGAGTTCCGGATCTTATCTGGGGAACAGCGCAGGACATCACTGACCTTAAATCTACGGAAAAGTCATTGAGAGAAAGCGAAGAGCGCTACCGGATGCTGATAGAAAATCAAAATGATTTAATCATCAAGTATGCGCCTGACCTCAGTATCCGTTATGTGAATCCGCAGTACTGCAGGGTATTTGGAAAAAGTGAGCGGGAATTAAAGAGCAGCAAAAGCATCCCGCACCTTCACAAAGAGGACAGCGCCCGGCTAATGAAGGCCCTCTCGCTTGTCCTCAAAAAAGGTACTCACTCCACCTATCACGAAGAAGAGGCTGTAACAGCAGAAGGGCCCCGATGGATCGGCTGGTCATCAAGGGCCGTTCTGGATGACAAGAGCAGAATCAGCGAAATCATCTCGGTAGGACGGGATATTACGGCCCGAAAGTCAGCTGAAGAAAAGGTCAAAAAATCCCAGAAAACACTTATTAATGTACTGGACGGGATAGAAGCGATTGTATATGCAGCAGATATGAAAACGCACAAAATTCTTTACATGAACAAATATGCAAAAAATCTGTTCGGCAACCTTTCCGGTAAAATCTGCTGGCAGACGATCCAGCAGGGCCAGACCGGTCCATGCGATTTCTGCACCAACGATAAACTGCTGACACCGGAAGGCAAGCCTGCGGGTGTTTATCACTGGGAGTTTCGAAACACTGTGAACGGCAGGTGGTACGACATCCATGACAGGGCCATTGAATGGGTAGACGGCAGGATTGTCCGTCTCGAAATAGCCACAGACATCACTGGCCTCAAAGAGGCAGAGAAAATATTGCGTTCAATGTCATTTATCGATGACCTCACCGGTCTTCACAACCGCAGGGGCTTCCTGACACTGGCAGAGCAGCAGCTGAAAACAGCGCACAGAGAAAAACATGGAATGCTCCTTCTGTTCGCCGACCTTGACAGGATGAAATGGATAAACGACAATCATGGACACCCTGCAGGGGACAAGGCATTGACTGATGTCTCACAGGTCCTCCGGAAGACGTTTCGAGAATCAGACATAATTGCCCGCATAGGCGGCGATGAATTTGTCGTGATGGCTGAAGAATCTCCAGAAATCAGCATAGACTCCATTACCAAACGCCTGCAGTCGCATCTTGACGCACATAATATGACAAGAGAAGAGCCCTTTGACCTTTCTTTAAGCCTCGGCATAGTGCGCTATGACCCCGGAAATCCACGCCTGCTCGATGAAATGATGACAGCAGCCGACGCCTTAATGTACAGGCATAAAAGGGAAAAGAAGGTAAGAGGGATGAGTTGAGAGTCAAAATTTAGAATTGCGATTGGAAGAAGTGCAGGTTAATTTTCTCTGTCATGCTCCTTACCCATTACCTACTTGCATTCCTGTGATATAATCAATGACAAAATATATTTCGAATTACAGGGACTGAATATACAACCATGACACATCAACTAATGCTAAGCCTTCTTTTAATTCTTGTTGTCGCATGGGCGATGGGAAGTCTTTTTGCTCGCTATGGTTTACCATTTGTTCTGGGTGAACTCCTTGCCGGCATTATTCTGGGCCCGCCGATTCTTGGCCTCATCGGGCCGTCTCCGGGCCTTGAGCTGCTGGCCGAGCTGGGTATTTTCTTTGTCATGTTTCATACAGGGATGGAAATGGACCCCAAGGAACTGCTTGAGCATTTATGGCCGTCTCTCGTGGTCGCTGTCGGAGGGTTTGTCCTGCCTTTTATTCTGGGTTACTTCACGACGAGGGCATTTGGCGGCACCCTTTACCAGTCGCTCTTTGTAGGAATGGGCATTTCGATTACCGCTATCGCAGTGCAATCAGTTATCCTTCATTCACTCAAGATCAGCACGACCTATATCGGGCATATAATAATAGGCGCTGCAATCGCTGATGACATCCTCTCCCTGATCGGACTCTCCATCCTCCTGGGTATGGCAAAGAGCGGAACCATCCACGTCCTTGATATTGGCTTCGTCATTGTCAAGGTTGTCGGTTTTTTTGCTCTGACAATTATTCTCGGGCACTTTATTGTTCCAAAACTTACCAGAAGACTTCATGACCGGGAAGGCAAGGCCTTTACCTTCGCGATTCTCGGGGCCCTCGCAATGGCCTATCTGGCAGAACTGGTTGGTCTTCATCTGATCATCGGCGCATTTCTTGCCGGCCAGTATATCAGAAAAGAAATGATGGATGAAAAGATATACCATGCCATCAGTGACAGATTTTACGGCTTGAGTTACGGATTTCTGTTACCTGTTTTTTTTGCATCGCTCTCTTTCCATCTTCATTTTGAGTGGAACTCTTCTTTTATGATCTTTGCGCTCGCTCTGACCCTTGCCGCCATTGCAGGAAAACTGTTGGGGTGCGGTCTGGGTTACTCTTTTTTCAAGAGAAATTTCTGGGAGTCTGCGATTGTCGGATTTGGAATGAACGGACGGGGCGCCGTAGAGATCGTGGTTGCCTCGGTTATACTGAAGTTAAGCAACGAACTGATCTCATCCGGAACAATTGAAGCCCCGCTGTTGACACAGAATCAATTTTCCGCCCTGATTCTGATGGCTTTTCTCACGACGCTCATGGCCCCACTCACTCTTAAGTGGGCTGTCACCAGGGCATGCAGCGGTGATGACCAGTCTTCCTTCTGCATCCTCTGGGAAGAGCGAAAACGAGGATAGAATGCCTCTGTTGATCCAGAAACGATCTTCCCTCTAACTGCTCTTCAACTTCTCCATTCATTATTAATCTGAAATTAAGCAAATAGCAGGTATCTCCGACCAAAGCGGTGAGCAGAAATAATGACAAACTATCATCTGTATATTTCAATATAATCAATATACGAAACAGCACTTTCACCCGTATTGTCAGAGTCATTCATGATGGCCAGACTCGCGGTTGAAGGCGGGTCTACTCCGAAGACCTTCTGGTAATCGTCCACGATTTTTACATCTTCTTCGACCCACATTCCTGCATTCTCTGCCCCGCTCTCTAATGGTATAATCATGGACTCATCAGCGTACGTGCTGACAAAAACGGTTTCTTCATGCTTCCTGTTTGCCCAGATATAGTTCAGAGTGCTGTGCGGAGGATACTCTCCGTACAGTTTTCTAAAAAGCCCATATTTGATCTTCTGTCCAAACGATGCTGTCCGGGGGTCATATGTAAAGAGGATGTAAATACGGGCCGGATAATCATCTCCTGCCTTGACCTTTACATCGCCCTTTTCAAATACATTGCTGATCTTCCATCGCCACCTGATCTTCGGATAATCAAATACATTGAACTCTCTCTTGAAAACTATTCCTGATGCCGATGCATTGCTTTCAGCCTTCAGGTAACTGCTCTCCCCTTCCTGAACGATCGTGTAGAGAGTATGGCGCTTAATCTTTGGAAAATTCATCGGTTCCCAGTTTTCAAGACTGTTAAAATCTTCACGCAGAAAGATCCCTGTCTCCTGGGCCAGTGCCAGTGAAAAAACAAGCACTCCTGAAATTATTATCCCTGCCAGGCAGTATTTCTTTCCCATCACCTATTACCTCTTACCGATGACCAATGCCCTGTCAGCAAGCCTATTTATTCAAATTCCAGTCATAGTACAGATAATCAATCCGAATATTATTTCGAGTTTTCCCGATAAATTCTTTTTTGTCATCGTCCAGAATATATTTCTGAAGCAGTTTCAGCGCTCCGGACCTGCCGCCAAAATCTTTTTTATACCATTTAAATATTTGCGATAGAAGTATCCTGTTTTCCGCAGGAATGAAAATAACTTCAGAACTGTTGAGAAAATTCTTTGTAGCCGTTTCAAGTTCATCATCAATATTTTCAGGAGTGTAGTATTTTATCGGGGCGCACGAGCGCGAGCCGCAGACCAGCGCAAAATGGATCCTGGGATCAAAATGTTTAAGCATAAATTTTTTCTTCGGATTATTCAGGCCGAACTGTCTCCAGAGCCGGTTCGGTTTTAATCGGTTTTTCCTGAGTATGCCATGTTCTATGTCGTCCGGTGAAAAGCCCTGTCCTCCGATGTTATATTGTATCTTCGAAAAAAATCCCGCAACTTCCTTGACCGATTCAGTCACCTTATATTCGATTATGCCGTCAACGACAATGGTGTTATAGAGATTAATCCAGAAAGCGAGTTTGTCCTGTTCCCCATAAAGGAGGGAAAGGTCAAAATCCCTGAGGCTTGCAGCTATTTTCTTATAGTCGCTGTATTTGTCCGACAATTTTATCGATTCATAATCGACTGTCCCCTGCTCTGTATAATATTTTGCCTGGAGTATCCTTACCGCCTGCAGCATTTCCTGTGAGATCCTGATACCAGAAATTCCAGAAGGTTCACTTTCCTCATTCAATATGTTCTCTTTGCTCAAAACAGTCCTGACTTTATCAGCACCGCCCTTCCCTGCCTTGAGATAATTTTCATACGCCGTATCGATAAACAGCGAAGCTGTCCATGAAAAATCTTTAGACCCGTACGCCCTTCCATCAAAAGAGTCGTAATACTCGTAAAAACCGAACCTCATTGGCAGCTCGAGTATGTCACGGGCAATTGAGTCTGCCCTCTGTTTGAACCCGTATCTCCTGAGGCCCTGCATCAGCATCCAGTTTATGTTGATCCATACCGGCCCCCTCCAGTAGTTCTCCCTTTTAAAATCTTCTTTCTGTGTGTCATAACTCGGGAAGGTAAAACAGTTTCCCTGGTGAAGAGCGCAGAAACTTTTGGAGTTTAGATATTGATAGATCCTGCCTGCCTGTTTGGACGAAGCAGCTCCGCCAAAAAGCGGGATAAACCCTGCCGAAGTCTCAATTTCCAGAAGGCTGCCCGCTCTTATATCATAGGCATCAAATATACCATGATTATCATTATATAGTTTTGTCCGGATTGCTCCTGAAGTCAGTGTATACCACTCCTGAATTTCTTCAACCGGTTCATGCAGAATGTCGCCTATTTTTATTAACGCTTCGTTCGATGCACAGAGGATGGCATTAAACAGCGGACCGCCAATGAGAAACGGGCACTCTTTCGCGATCTCCCGCTCATCGTAGCTGCATTTTTTGAATATTTCCAGGAGATAGACAAAGTAATCGTAATACTTTTTTGTGGGCCTCATGTCAGCGGAGACGCTGCTTTGCGTATCTTTTCTTTCATACTGCGGAATCGTCACTGTCGTGATATCAATTTTGTCGAGCACTCTGTCCCAGGAAGGCGAGTTGTCCATGCCTGACTCCCATGGATGCCTGATATAGATCAGCCCGTCTCCATCCATGTTCCTTTCCCCGTAAAGGTAGCGGTGATAAGAGAGGAGACGGGGGTAAATCCATTTGAGAAAGTCTTTAACATCCTCTTTCCTCTGCGCGTTCTCATATATTTTCAGTACTGCAACCGCATGAATCGGCGGCATCGTGATACCCGAGGTCAAATAATTATCAGGAGCATTTGGAGACAGGTCGGTTCTCCAGAAGTCAGGTTCCGGGAAATATTTTCCAAGGCTGTTTTTATTGAAAACTATCTGGGGCAGCATCCCGTTTTTCCACTGCGCATTAAAAAGATGCGTTAGCTCCTGAACAGCCCTGTCAGTGTCGTAATGAGAATATCCTATCGCTATGAAACCGGAATCCCAGTTCCACTGGTGCGGATAGAGGGATGACGAGGGGATGGTATAAGAGCCGGACCAGTTTTTATTGAGGACTGCCTGCGCCTTTTTAATATATTTTCCAACCGTGCTAGGCATTTATATGTCATTAAGTATCGAACATCTTAAAAACAATTTAAGATCTTTCGACGAACAGTCAGAGGTTGGCAAATTTAAAAAGTCATCTCGATCCCTTTTAAAACGAGTTCAAAATAGCTCAAAAGTAGTTCAAATATTGTTGAAAAATGAAATGGACAATAAAAACGACCTTGAACAATTATTGAACCATTCTTGAACGACGTTGAACGAAATTTTGTTTCAATGTCACATCGAATTATGAATTTTTAAATTTGCTGTCCTCTGACTTGATTTCAATCACCCTCTTCATTCCCCTGGTGCTTCTCCCAGGCCGGGGCACAGTCAAATCTTCCATAGTGAACAGTTCTGTCACCTGTTGTGTTGAAATGCCTGCCATATCGGGTCTCACTCAGCATGGATGCTGTGTTCCCGCAAACAAGCATTGGCTTCCCTGATACAAACCTGTGATGGTGATCAAGTTCAAAGGCATGCGGATATCCTGATATGGTGCCCCTGTATTCGGCAACCTGCCCATAGTCCTCACATATATCTTCGAGACTGGTCAGTTTGAAAACACGGACAGTCATGGAATAAAAATCCACCATGCCTGCCTTCAATTCAATTTTTGAATTTCCCAGTTTAATCTTCCGTTTTGTGACGACCCTGTAATCAAGGCAGCCAATTGCTCTCAGCATTCTTCTGAAGTCTTCGATATACATTGCGCCCCCCAGGCATTCGCTATGAAGCAGGGGATCATTCTGCAGGGACACCGGAACCCTCCGGCCTGCAAAGACGTCTGAAAAATAAAGCTCCCCCCCCGGCTTCAATACCCGGAATATCTCAGAGAAAACAGCCTCCTTATCTGTTGATAAATTGAGTACGCAATTGGACATCACAACATCGATTGAGTTATCCTCGATGCCGTTCTCTTTCAGATCCTCTATGTACCCTTTAATGAATTTTACATTCGGCTGAGAATAGCCGAATTTTGCCGTATGCGTAGAGACATGTCTTTGCGCAACGTCAATCTGCTGATCAGTCATATCAATGCCGGTCACAAATCCATCCGGCCCCACAAGGCGTGACGCGATAAATACATCCTTGCCCGTACCGCACCCTAAATCCAAAACCGTACAGCCCTCAAGCGCCGGAGGAATCGGCGAACCGCAACCGTAGAATTTTGTCAGCACTTCATTATCAATCTGTCTTTCAATGTCACGGATAACCGGATGCAATAATTCATCACTGCAGCAGCAGGCATTG
>Ga0111163_1025_pt1 | contig 18586 bp, 16 predicted proteins | sample DeeMarSeWOR28_12_FD_80262 | JGI IMG/M metagenome (GOLD analysis project Ga0111163, IMG submission 80262) | Nitrospira bacterium SG8_35_4 | reverse complement strand
CCGCAAGCAGCAGAAGCATGGCTTCACCTTCAATAAAATCAACGACAAAACTGGCGTGGCCCGGAAGTCTGTTTTCACGGTCGCCGGTCAGGAACACATTCTCCACAGTCAAAGCCTGATTGATCAGTTTATCTCTTAACGGTGTGACATGGTCCATCCGCGTCTGCAGGTTTCTTTTTGCAATTTCGGCTGCCTTTCCCATTCCTACAATAGCGGGCACATTTTCGGTCCCGGCCCTTCGCCCGCCTTCCTGGATTCCGCCGTAAATCAATGGGACGATACGCGTTCCTCCCTTTAAATAGAGAGCGCCCGCACCTTTGGGACCGTAAAACTGGTGAGCGGTAAAAGAAATAAGGTCAGCATTGATCGTTTCGACATCAACAGGGATATTTCCGACCGTTGATACGGCATCAGTATGAAACATGATCCCTTTTTCTTTTACGATCTTCCCGATTTCGGCAACCGGTTCAATCGTTCCGATCTCCGGACTTGCATGAATCACGGATACAAGAATCGTCTCGTTTGTTATTGCCTTTTTGACATCTTCAGGATTGATGAGGCCGTTTTCATCAACTGGCAAATAGGTTACTGCAAACCCCGACTTCTCAAGAAAACGGGCTGTGTTCAGCACCGAATGATGTTCTATCTTCGAGACAATGATGTGCGTCCCCTTGTTCTGAAGAGCATAGGCAATGCCTTTGATCGCGAAGTTGTTTGATTCAGCGCCGCTGGAAGTAAAGATGATCTCTTTTGCCTTTGCATTGATCAATGCAGCCGTGCTCTCCCGCGCACCCTCTATCGCTTTTCTCGCATTCAGGCCCGGCGGGTAAAGACTGAGCGGGTTCCCGTACTCTTCTTTAAAATAGGGCATCATTGCATCCAGGACATCAGGGTGCAATGGATTCGTTGCTACATAATCCATATATATTTTTTTCATGATCCCTCCGGGTAATCTTTCTCAAGCATCCTTTTTCTGGTCAGGATGTTTTTTAATGTAAAATTTGTAATGATCATCATCTTCATAAATTCCCAGAAATTCATTGCCCGTTTTGTAACACCAGTCAGGAATGTCTTCAAGGGCGCCGTCATAGTCGGTCAGGATGGCGAGGATCTGACCGGGTTCAATTTCCTTGACCTGGTCTTCTATGGTCAAAAGGTGCATGGGGCACATCATGTAAATGATGTCTGTTGTAGCATCGGCGTCAATGGGATTATCAAGAAATGTCAGTTCATTATTATGCAATTGATGGGCCTCCGCAAGCGACATGGTTACCTCGAGAGTTTGGACTCTTCATTGAGAAGATCGTTTAAATTTATTGTGTCGAGAAAAGATTCTATTTTTTCACCCAGTGATTTCCAGAGCAGCCGTGCAACACAACCCTCCACTCTTTTACAGCCTTTTTTGTTTGCTGATGGGTCGAGACATTGTGTGATTGCAACAGGCCCCTCAAGAGAATTCAGGATCATTCCGACACTGATTTCGTGAGGCTTTTTGGCGATGACATACCCTCCGCCCGGGCCTTTCTGGCTCCTGATCAATTTCGATTTTCGCAATTTATTGAGCAGCTGTTCGAGATAGGCAACAGAAACATCCTGCCGGTTGGCAATCTCCCTGATCGTCAAAGGCCCCTTCTCAAAATTTCTTGCCAGTTCAAACATTGCCCGCACACCGTATTGACCTTTGGTTGATAATCTCAGCATAAAATTACAATATAATAACTTTTTGACTGCATGATTGCACCTGCTTTATAATAAATTGTCACCAAAGAGGAAAAATATCAAAAATTCATGAAGTTACTTCTGATTTCTTTACAGTCGAACGCTTCTGTCATTGGATTGAAGTATATAGCAGCCAATGTTCGTTCCCATGGATATGACGTTCGAATATTACACATTCCGGGTTATCTGGAGAGCACTCTCGACCCTGCTGTTGAATCTTTTGTCCGCGGGTATGCCCCTGATCTGATCGGCATAGGGCTGATGTCGATTGAATTTTATCCGGCCAAGAACATAACCCGTTTGCTGAAGGAAAAATTTGATGTGCCTGTGATATGGGGCGGACTTCATGTAATCCTGAAGCCGTATGACTGCATACACTATGCGGATTATATTTGCAGCGGGGAAGGGGAGCGCTCGGTTGTCTCGTTAATGCAGCATATTGAAAAAAAAGGAAGAAGCATCCCGCCTGATATACCGAACATATGGGTAAAACATAACGGCAAAGTGGTAAAAAACGATATTGTGCCCGAGACAGACCTTGACAGCCTGCCGGTTATAGAGTACCTGCCCGATTATTTTTATGGATATGATGCAGGCAGAATATATAATTATTCTGAAAACAAGCGATTGTTCAGAAGATCTGCTCTCTACGGTGCAACCTGTCACATGATGATAACAACGCGCGGATGTCCTTTTTATTGCGGATACTGTGCAAATGCGTTTACCATGAAGGTCTTCGGCAAGAAAATCAGAAAACGGTCTGTCGAAAGCTGCATGGAAGAACTGAAACGTGTCAAGAAAGACCCGTATGTCCTGTATATCAATTTTGAAGACGACTGGTTTTTTGCGCATGATCATGACTGGATCAGAAGGTTCTGCGAAGAATATAAGAAGCATATCAATCTTCCCTTTATGGTCCGTGCGTTTCCGAATGTCCTTGACAGGGAAAAACTCTTTCTGCTGAGGGACGCGGGGCTCACCCTCGTTATCATGGGAATTCAGACCGGCAGCGACCGGGTGAATTTTGAAATTTATAACCGCAAGGTAAAATTTGCCTCGGTCATCAAAGCCGCGGAATTAATCAATGAGAGCAGGGTTGCGCCGTATTATGAAATGATCGTTGATAATCCGTACGAAACAGAGGACGATCAAATGGACAGCATCAGGGCCATGACAGGTCTCACCCGGCCCTTTACCATTTCCCTGGCGCATCTGAGTTTTTTCCCGGGCACGCTCCTTACCCAGCGGGCAGTTGCAGACGATATTGCCGATCCCGAGGCCTATCTGTCGCGGTACATGGTCAAGATCGATAAGACGTATTTTAACAAGCTCCTGTACATGACACCCTATATACCCCGTTTTCTGATCGAATATCTCAATGTGCCGCAGGTATCGAGAAAACATGTCCACTCGCTCCTGACCAATATTTTATTCTTTATCGTCAAGAGATCTGTGGAGCCCGCGGTATTTTTCTTTGTAATCATGCGCGGGCTGAAATACAAACCGAACTGGATGCTCCGGACAGTGACCGGCAACTGGAGGTCGGGGCTGACAAAGCTTACATCGAACTTTCTCGGAAAGGGCGATATGGAATTTGACGAGAGGCTGGCGCTGGTAAGAAAGGAGATGCCGGAGCTTTTTGAGAAACGATGAGGTTATCATTATAGTAGTCAGCAGTCAGTTATCAGACTAAAAAAATGACCACTGACTACTGACCACTGACCACTGAATTATGAAATTACTTCTTATCTCTTTACAATCGAACGCGTCCCTTATCGGGTTGAAATACATTGCAGCGAATGTAAAAGACAAGGGGTATGATGTAAAGATTCTGTTTCTGCCGGGATACCTCGAATGTGACCTTCATTCCGCCATCAGGGAATTTGTCACAGCGTATAAGCCGGACCTGATAGGGATCAGCTTGATGTCTATCGAGTTTTATCCGGCCAAAAACCTCAGCCGTCTTTTGAAAAATGCATTTGACATCCCGATCATCTGGGGCGGGGTCCACGCAATTATCAGGCCTGACGAATGTATCAGGTACGCGGATTATGTGTGCACCGGCGAAGGAGAGCACAGCGCTGTTTTACTGCTCGACCACCTGAAAAGGAACGGGAGAGATGCACTGCCGGAAATTGCCGGTATATGGGTCAAGCATCACGGAGAGGTCATAAAACAGGAAAATGCTCCGCCTGAATCAGACTTAAATACCCTGCCGTTGCAGGAATACCTTCCTGATTATTTTTTCGGCTTCCATAAAGGGCGGATATATAATTTTGGAGAACATGAAGGCCTGTTTCGTCTGTACGCCCTGTACGGCGGCACATGTCACATGCTGATATCAACAAGAGGGTGTCCGTTTAAATGTTCGTATTGCGGCAATTCAGCCTTTGTGAGTGTCTATGGAAGACGGGTCAGGGAACGCTCTGTTGAAAATGTAATAGAAGAAATGAAGGAGGTAAAGAAGGACCCGTATGTTCTGTACATGAATTTTCAGGATGACTGCTTCTTTACACACGGCAAAGAATGGATGAAACTGTTCTGCAGTGAATACAAAAGGCATATCGGGCTCCCGTTCATTGCCCGGGTGATCCCGACCATGATTGACAGGGAAATTCTGCACATGCTGAAGGACGCAGGACTGTGCTGGGTCGTGATGGGCATCCAGAGCGGGAGTGACCGTGTGAACTTTGAGATTTACGACAGGAAGATCCGGTTTTCCGCAGTACAGAAAGCAGCGTCCATAATTGCGGAAACCGGGGCAGCGGCTTTTTATGAAATGATTGTTGACAATCCTTATGAGCGTGAAGAGGACCAGATCGAAACGATCAATGCACTGTCTTCACTGAAGAAGCCCTATGTAGTTTCACTGGCCCATCTGACTTTCTTTCCGGGAACCTCACTGGCTGAAAGAGCTGTTAAAGATGGCATCGTTACGCGCGATGCCTATCTGTACCGATACCTGCTGAACGTTAATGATACGTACCTGAATAAACTGCTCTCAATTTTGCCGTACCTGCCGGGGTGGATCGTGAGATATCTGAATAAACCGGAAATGCAAAGAAAGGCATTTCATATCAGCGCCCTGAACTTTATGACGTCGAGGGCGCTCGATTACAGGATAAACTGGATCTTCAGAACGATTACCGGAAACTGGCGGTCTACCTTTGCAAGACTCATTTCGAGTTACCTGGGGAAAGGGGACCTTGAGTACGATCAGCGCCTCAAACTGGCGAAGCAGGAAATGCCGGAGCTGTTTGAGGAGTAGATAAGCCTGTTGGATGTTCGCCTGCCCAGGCAGGCCCCCTTGCAGTGTAGGTGAATAATATTTAATTCTGAAGAATTTTGCTTCCGTCCGAGGCAGATCTTGCTATGTCACATAAATACCACTTATAAATCTATAATTTGATTGCCTTTCCTTCTTTTCTATGATATAAATGAATTCAGAATACGCACCATATTCTACTCACCATACAGCTGCAAAATCCGCTCATAGGCATTTTCCATTGAAAGCTCGGCCGGAGTCCCTGCCTCAACACACAGCATGGTGTTCATGATACAGACGCACATCTCGGCTGCAGACCCTTCCTTTATGAACAGAAGCCCGCTCGGGAAATAGATATAATCCCCTACATGTTTCAACTTTTTGACCGATATGGCGAAATTTTTGAAAAAAGAAATGCCGTCACAGCTCATTGGCCTTAATACGATTTCGGCCTTGGAGTATGCCATCAGTGCTGACCGTACATCATCGGGTTCGATGAATACAATCTGGTCCTGCATTTTACTCCCCATTTCCTCAAGGACATGCTGCAGTTTGGAAGTGGGTTTATCAGACAGTGAGATTACGATCGCGGTATCGGAACGAAGCGGATAGTTGGACAACAGTTCCTTGAGTATGTCAAAGAGAAACGAGGGATAGGTAACGTTGGCAAAAACAATGGCTGACTCTTTTGTGCCGAGCTTCTTTAATGTTGAGGAGTCACTCTCAGTGATCTCCCTGGGCGTATAGAGAAAAGACGGAATCAGTTCAAAGTTGGTTTTTTTCATATACATCGATGCCACATCATAGGTGTCTTTATCGCAGCAGATTATTTTATCTGCCAGCGTAAATGACGTGAAGAGCGTCTGTCTGCCGCCCACGGGGCTCCTCATCTGGCCAGCGACAGAAAACAGCTCCGAGTGGATTGTGATAAATGTCTTCGCAAAAAAGCATTTGCCGACTGCAATGGATGTCATGAGTTTCAGGAGTCCGAGACGGAGATAGCCCTTTGTCGAAAAATGGACAATATCTTTTTTCCAGCATGACCGGAGTAATTTGAATACAAAATCGACATAGCTTGATGAGTCTATAAAATTCTTGTAACTGGAAGGCTTGTCAGAGGTGTTCAGGACACTGCACTCGTGACCGTCTTCTTCGAGCTTTTTTAATAACGACAGATTATGAAGACTCTCCTCTTCATAGGGGGGAGCAAAGTTTCCAATTAATAATATACGCATGCCAAAGACCCGTCAAACGAGTGATACACTTACACTGTCTCCTATTTTTATATTGAAATTCTCTGCAACACTGCTCCGGTATACATAAATCTCAAGATGTCCGAAACTGTTGATGATTCCGTGCAGATTTTCATCCTGACTTTCAGCATAATAGGTTACCATAGTTATCTCATTATTGTTAAATACAATTTTAAATTTATTTTTGTCTTCCAGGGGCGCAAGCCGGGCCATATCAGCCGGCGTGATATTGGATATGGCGTTTCCGAATTTATCAATAGAGACAATTTCACCCTGTATCACGCCATTCTCGCTGATCACCGGTTTCGGGATATTGATTCTGGTGAAAGTATCGACCTGCTCGCCGAATACCCGGCTCTCGGTCCCTTTGGAGAGGTGCGCGGCTATCGGAGCAAAAATGTCCCTGCCGTGGAATGTAAAACCGCTCATCGGGCGATAGTAATGTGTGGCGCTTATTTCGATGACTTTAAAGAAGTGATTATGAGAGGAGTCATAAATTGCGGTGAATACGCCGTTGTCAGGGCCGATAAAATAGTGGTCTTCAGTGGTGACGAGAATAGGCCTTCTCGAACTGCCCACACCGGGATCCACAACTACAATATGAATGGTAGTAGGAGGAAAATACTGATAGCTCATTGATATGACCTGGGCAGCCTCAAATATATTATGCCGGGAGATATCGTGGGTGATATCGATAACAATGGCGTTCGGGTTTATTCCGAGGATTACCCCTTTCATCAAACCGACAAAAGGGTCCTTCAGGCCGAAGTCCGTTGTCAGGGTTATGACCGGTTTTTCTAACATATGACTCCTCCTACCAATTTATCTATTGATTGAATATTACGGGCAGACATGTATGACTCAATGCCCTGCAGTATGTCCATGGTCGTGCGGGGGTTGATAAAATTGCCGGTTCCAACGGCTATCCCGCTTGCCCCGGCAAGAATAAACTCGATCGCATCATCAGCCGACATGATTCCTCCCATTCCAATGATCGGTATGGATACGGCGTTATAACATTGCCATACCATTCTTACCGCAACAGGCCTGATTGCCGGACCCGAGAGCCCGCCGGTAATATTTGCAAGGCGGGGACGTCTCGTTCGTATATCAATGCTCATTCCCGTGAGCGTATTGATCAATGATAGTATATCACTGCCGGCATTTTCAGCTATTTTCGCAAAGAGCGTTATGTCTGTAACATTCGGGGAGAGTTTTGTGATAAGCGGCAGTCTTACCCGTTTCCTGACGCGTGCGATCAGTTCTTCAAATAATCCGGGATCGGTCCCAAAGACAATCCCACCTTTTTTTACATTCGGACACGAAACATTCAGTTCGAGTGCGTGAATGCCGGAGGCCTCCAGTGTTTCGGCAAGCTCAATATATTCATCGATTGAGTTGCCCAGTATGTTGACGATTATTTTTGTCTTTACATTTTTTAAAAAAGGCAGCTGTTCTTTCAGAAAGCCCTTGAGTCCCGGGTTCTGTAATCCTATCGCATTCAACATGCCGCACGGGGTTTCACAGATTCTGGGGGGAGGATTGCCCTTCATTGGTTTCAGGGAAATTCCTTTCACCACAATCGCCCCGAGTCTGTTCAAATCAATAAACTCAGAAAACTCCCTGCCGTATCCAAACGTACCCGAAGCGGTCATGACCGGGTTTTTGAGCTTCAGCTTTCCGAGATGAACGGTCAGGTCAATTTTCTGTTTTTTTGACATGGTTATTTATTAATAGTGAATCATGAATCGTTATAGACTGACAGCTGAATGCTGATAGCTGACTGCTGCCTTCCTCATTCCCATACAATGTCTCCAACCGGAAACACAGGGCCTTCCTTGCAGACACGCTTGTATCCGGTTTTGGTAAGGACAGTACATCCCAGGCATGTCCCGAGGCCGCAGGCCATGTTCTGCTCAAGGGCGGCATACGCCTTCAGTTTCTTTTTTTCTGCTATTTCAGATAATGATTTGAGCATTGGTTCGGGTCCGCAGGCGAAGAGTGAGTGATGAGTCTTAAGTGATGGGTCATGAGTTAAATGTCTTTTCAGGACATTTACAATAGTTCCCTTATGCCCCATTGAACCATCGTCGGTCGAAATGACCGGGTCAATGCCGATTGTCGACAATTCATTTATACAGAGCAATTCACCTTTTGTCCGCGCACCGTAGAAAAGGTGAAGCGCAGCACGCCTCTTTTTTAAAGAGGGATCAGGGGAGCTTATCTTTTCTGCAAGCGCAAAGATCGGTGCAATACCAAGGCCGCCCGCTACAAGGATGATATTTTCCATATTCTTCGGGACAGGAAACTGATTGCCGAGCGGTCCGATGACTTCAATGACATCTCCGGGTTTCTTATTGCTGAGCAGGGCGGTCCCTTTGCCGACGACCCTGTAGAGTATCTGCAGCGTTCCATCCACGAAGCGGTGTACACTGAATGGACGCTTCAGCAGCGGATCATAATCATTGTCAATGGAGAGCATGAAGAAATTTCCGGGATTTGGCTTCAGGATTTCATCGAGGGGGGCGAGTGCGATCAGGTAGTACTTTTCAGCGACTTCGATGTTATCGGTTATACATGCCTTAAACAGTCTACTCAAAACGAATCTCTAATATTTCATACTCTATCGTTCTTGCCGGAGCCCTGACAGTAACTTCATCCCCCTCTGACTTGCCGATAAGCGACTTGGCCATGGGAGAGTGTATGGAGAGTTTTCCTGACTTGATATCCGACTCATCAACCCCGACGATTTTATATATTTTTTCCTCATTCGTATCTACATCCAGTACAGTGACCGTGGCGCCGAAAGCGACTTTGTCATGACTGATTTTTGCAGGGTCGATTACATCGGCCCTCGCTATTTTATTCTGGACTTCCTGAATTCTGCCTTCGATAAATGACTGTCTTTCCTTTGCAGCATGGTATTCTGCATTTTCTGACAGATCTCCATGGGCGCGCGCGTCAGCGATTGCCCTCACATTCTCAGGACGCTGCACTTTTAGCAGATTCTCAAGCTCCTCTTTGAGTTTTTGATGCCCCTCAGGGGTCATCGGTTCTTTTCGCATGCTCATTCTCCAGAAGAAATTTTAACAGCCGGTATTTATGAATGTAAACCCTTATTCAGCTGTCAGCCATCAGCTAATCGCTGACAGCTTTCTTGTGATATTCCTGGATCGAACGGATATTCATATTTTTCTTCAGGGTTACCTCTATCGCTTTTATTCCGGCCTTTGCACCGGCGATTGTTGTTGTATACGGGACATTATGCTGAAGGGCGGCCTCCCGTATCGAAAAGGAATCTTTCTGCGCTTTGGCGCCGGTTACAGTATTAATCACAAACGCGATCTCTTTGCTTTTAATCAGATCAACGCAATGCGGTCTGCCTTCAAGCACTTTATTCACAGTTTCTGTCTTAATGCCGTGCTGCTCTAAATAAAAGGCTGTCCCTTTTGTCGCAACCAGTGAAAAGCCGAGAGAAATGAGCGTACTCGCCATTGCAGGCAGGGGAGGTTTGTCTTTATCCTTAACACTTATAAAAACCTTACCGCTCAGCGGCATAGTATTGTTTGCCGATATCTGTGATTTTGCATAGGCCCTGCCAAAGTCTTTATCAATCCCCATGACCTCACCGGTTGATTTCATTTCCGGGCCCAGGAGTGTATCAACGCCCGGAAACCGATCAAACGGGAACACAGCTTCCTTGACCGTAAAGTGCGACAATGAAATCTCTGATGGAAGCCCGAGTTCGTCCAGGGTCTTTCCGACCATGACTTTTGCCGCCATTTTTGCGAGGGGGTATCCAATGGACTTGCTTACATACGGAATTGTCCTCGATGCCCTGGGATTGACCTCAAGAATATAGACTTCATCATCCTTCACTGCAAACTGAATATTCATAAGACCGATTACATTCAGCTCAAGCGCCAGTGATCCGGTTTGATTTTTTATTCTTTCCATTACGTCTTGAGATAATGAATATGGCGGAAGTGAACAGGCTGAGTCTCCTGAGTGAATGCCGGCTTCCTCGATATGCTGCATAATCCCGCCCACAATGACGTTCTTCCCGTCTGATATGGCGTCAACATCAATCTCGACCGCGTCTTCAAGATACTTGTCTATCAGAATAGGGTGTTCCGGCGAAGCCTTGACCGCCCGTTTCATGTAATTCATGAGGCTCGGTTCATCATAGACGATTTCCATTGCCCTGCCGCCGAGAACATAGGAGGGCCTGACCATTACCGGGTAACCTATGTCGCGGGCTTGAGCAACAGCCTCTTCAACAGAAAGCGCAGTCCCGCTGTTGGGCTGCTTCAGGTCAAGTTTATGCAATATCTGCTTAAAACGCTTCCTGTCTTCAGCCCTGTCAATGGAATCAGGGGATGTCCCGAGAATGGGTACGCCTGCTTTTTCGAGCGGAACAGCGAGTTTCAGGGGTGTCTGCCCGCCGAACTGTACAATGACCCCCTCAGGGTTTTCCGTTTCGATAATGTTCAGGACATCTTCAAGCGTGAGCGGTTCAAAATAGAGCCTGTCCGCTGTATCATAGTCGGTACTTACCGTTTCAGGGTTACAGTTGACCATGATCGTCTCATACCCGAGTTCCCGCAGGGCAAAAACAGCATGGACACAGCAGTAATCAAATTCGATCCCCTGTCCTATCCTGTTCGGCCCGCTCCCGAGAATAACAACTTTCTTTCTGTCCGTGGGACGTGCCTCACACTCGGCTTCAGAGCGTAAGCTCGCAAGATCGGAAGCTCGTAAGTCATTTGCTTCCGCACTTCCACACTTCCGCGCTTCCGCGCTGTAAAACGGTCTTTCATACGTTGAATAAAGATATGGCGTATAGGCCTTGAACTCGGCGGCACAGGTGTCCACCATTTTGAATACAGCCTTTAATCCAATCTCTTTTCTGTAATGCCTGATCTGTTGTTCGGATAGATTGAGCAGCCGGGCGATGTGCTTATCTGAAAATCCGTATTCTTTGGCTTCCCGCAAAAGCTCTTCCGGAATATCCCGTACATTTTTGACTGTATCGGACAGGCTTTTTATTGTATCTTCCATAGCTACCATCTGTTTGATGTTAAACAGAAACCAGGGATCGATGGCGGTCAGTTTATAAAGTTCTTCAATAGCCATGCCGAGCCTTAATGCATGAGCAACATGCCATATGCGTTCCCATCCGGGGATTCTCAGGTTATCTTCAAGTGCGTCCGGGTCTATGCTCTCGGATTCGAAACCGAAGCTGTCTATTTCGAGGCTGCGGATGGATTTGTAAAGGGCCTCTTTGAATGTTCTCCCGATTGACATTGCTTCGCCGACAGACTTCATCTGGGTTGTCAGGGTAGGGTCTGCATCAGGAAATTTCTCAAAGGCAAACCTGGGGAACTTGACCACGACATAATCAATGGTCGGTTCGAATGATGCCGGGGTCTCTTTTGTAATATCATTTGGTATTTCATCGAGGGTCAGGCCGACCGCGAGTTTTGCCGCAATTTTGGCAATGGGGAACCCGGTTGCCTTGGAGGCCAGGGCAGAGCTCCTTGAAACCCTCGGGTTCATTTCAATCACAATGAGACGGCCGTCAGCGGGATTGACTGCAAACTGGACGTTGGACCCGCCTGTGTCAACGCCTATCTCCCGGATAATTGCGATTGAAGCATCCCGCATTATTTGATATTCTTTGTCCGTCAATGTCTGGGCCGGTGCGACCGTTATTGAATCTCCCGTATGAACTCCCATTGGATCAAAATTCTCGATAGAACAGATAATGACCACATTGTCTTTATTGTCGCGCATGACTTCCAGTTCGTATTCTTTCCACCCGAGAACAGACTCCTCGATGAGGACCTGGGTGACCGGACTGAGTTTCAGGGCCTTTAAGAGCTTGCCCTGGTATTCATCCATGTTATAGGCGATGCTCCCGCCTGCGCCTCCGAGCGTGAATGAGGGTCTGAGAATAAGGGGGAAATCGAGATGCTCAAGCGCTGCGATTCCCTCATCAAGAGAGTTCACATGGGAGCTTTTGGGTGTTTCGAGTCCTATCTTTGTCATTGCGTCTTTAAACAGTTCCCGGTCTTCTGCTTTCTTGATCGCGTGAAGTTTGGCCCCGATCAACTCGACATTGTACTTTTCGAGGATCCCCTTTTCAGAAAGTTCTACAGCCAGGTTAAGGGCGGTCTGTCCGCCCATGGTCGGGAGCAGGGCGTCCGGCCTCTCTTTTTCAATAATCATTTCGAGGACATCTGCGGTAAGAGGCTCAATATAGGTTATATCCGCAGTATCCGGGTCGGTCATGATTGTTGCTGGGTTTGAGTTGACAAGCATGACCTTATACCCTTCTTCACGGAGCGCCTTGCACGCCTGGGTTCCTGAATAATCAAACTCACATGCCTGACCTATAACGATAGGGCCTGATCCTATCAATAATATGCTTTTTATATCTGTCCTCTTTGGCATTTCGTTCTTCCCGTGCAGCCTAGCTGTCCAGAAATCTCTTTATTTCATTGAGAGGGATGTCCGGTTCACCATTTACGTTTCCGCCGTTTAATTTTACTGCATAGATGGTCCGTTCAGAACCGTCTGACAAGATCAGTCTGAGGGTTATAAATTCCTCGGTCTCGTTCAGCCCCGGGACAGCGCTTCCGTGCTGGGCCGATATTTTCTGGACAAAATCTATCCCGTCCAAATTCTCGGGAATAAATTTTCTGCTGCCGATTTCAACCGACTGAATTTGATCAAACGGGATTTCCTCTGATGTACTGTGCAGTATGCCGGGTCTGTGTATAGATACGGTCCTTTTCGAACGATTAAAATCTACCTCCAGAAAGGTATCCCTGAAAATGAATTTTCTTGCTCCAATAAAGACAGCGACGAACGAAGCGATTGCTGTGATATATGCAGCGGTTTTCAATTCTTCCATTATATTGTTCATAAGCATATATGCAAGGACGCTTACGGCAGATGCAGAGAGCATTGACGAAAACTCTTTCGTATAAACACCGCTGTGGAGAACGCTTGTCTTCTCATCCCTGAATGACGAGGTCCTGAAAATCAGGCTGCCGTTTTCAGTGTAGAGTTCGTATTTCTTTTCTTTGTGCATGGTCATTTCCATTTTTCCACCATATCCCTGAATCGCCGGAATATGTATCCTGAATCATTCGGGCCCGGGCCTGCTTCGGGATGATGCTGAAACGTCATGATCGGCATATCCCTGTGAATCATGCCTTCCTCGGTCCCGTCGTACAGGTTTTTGTGGGTGAGTTCTACCTGTCCCTTCAGACTCTTGATGTCAACACAGTAGTTATGGTTCTGAGCGGTAATCTCGACTTTTTTTGTAGAGAGGTCCATGACCGGATGGTTTCCGCCGTGATGGCCGAACTTGAGTTTATATGTGGTGCCTCCAAGGGCGAGGCCCAGAATCTGGTGGCCGAGACAGATCCCGAGAATTGGTTTTTTGCCAATAATTTTTTTTACAATATCAACAGCATACACGGCAGTCTGCGGGTCGCCCGGACCGTTGCTCAGGACGATCGCCTCATGTTGATCAAGTATTTCTTCCGGCGGAGTATCGGCAGGCACAACCGTGACCTCAAATCCGGTTGAGACAAGATGCCGGAGAATGTTTCTCTTTACCCCAAAGTCATAGACAGCGACGCTGAGTTTAGAGTGAGGAGTTAAGAGTTCGGAGTTATTTCCTGAATCTAATTTCCACAAATCCTGTGTCCATTCATAAGGCTCTTTTGTTGTTACTTCTTTTACCAGGTCAAGTGATGATATCCCGGGGTGGCTCTTCACTTTTTCGAGAAGGCTCAAAGGATTCAGATCATCTGTTGAAATGATCCCCATTTGAACACCGTTGTCCCTCAAATGAGCAGTGAGCGCTCTCGTATCGATCCCGTGGATGCAGACCCTGTTATTGTGTCTGAGAAACTCGTTCAGGCTTTTGTCGGAACGCCAGTTGCTCGGAAAGTCAAAAAATTCCTTTGCAATAAATCCTTCTGCATGTGCGGTGCCCGATTCGCTGTCCCCGGGATTTGTGCCGTAATTCCCTATCTGAGAATACGTCATGGTAACAATCTGGCCCCGGTATGAAGGGTCAGTCAGTATTTCCTGATATCCTGTCATTGAGGTATTAAACACAACCTCTCCGATGGTTTCACCACGAGCGCCGAAATTCCACCCCTCAAATACTGTTCCGTCGGCCAATACCAATAGTGCCTTTGTTCTTTTGATGTTTTCAGACATTGCTCTAATAAGTATCTTTCTGAATTTCAGGATTCAATTGAATATTCATGAATGGATTAGTTGAACCTCGAATCTTTGGCACCTTTTTTCTTATGTCCAGTCATGAATTTTTCCCATCGCGATTGTCTTTTCAACGCACCCTTTCAGTTCCCAGTTATGAAAGGGAGAATTTTTGCCTTTCGATAAAAATGCGGAAGTATCTACTTTAAATTTTTTCACCGGATTAACAATCGTTACATCTGCATCCGCTCCCTCGGTGAGGGATCCCTTTTTGATTCCCATTATCTTTGAGGGGGCTACAGTCATTTTTGATATGAGCTGCTGCAGGTCCAGAACTCCGGAATCAACCAGCCCCAGACTCAATGACAATGCTGTTTCAAGGCCAGATATCCCGAAGGCCGCGGCATCAAACTCCTTGTTTTTATCGTCAATGTGATGCGGTGCGTGATCTGTTGCAATGACGTCGATTGTTCCGTCCTGCAGCCCTTTCTTGATGGCTTCAACATCCTCTGCTGTTCGTATCGGCGGGTTCACCTTTAAATTCGTGTCATAACTGATAAGCGCATCATCAGTGAGAGAAAAATAGTGCGGGCATGTTTCCGCGGTTACCTGTATTCCCCGCTTTTTTGCGTCCCGTATTAAATTTACAGAACCTTTGGTTGACACATGCGCTATGTGAAGTCTGCCCTTCGTGAGTTCACAGAGCGAGATGTCCCGTGCAACCATGACTTCTTCCGCGGCCTTCGGGATACCCCGTAATCCAAGGATGGTTGAGACAAAACCTTCATTGACTACCCTGCCTTCGGAGAGCTTGAGGTCTTCACAATGAGCAATAATCGGCACATCAAATATTTTGGAATATTCGAGGGCCCTCCTCATGATAAGACTGTTTGTAACCGGCCTTCCGTCATCTGAAAAGGCGATACAGCCGGCCTTTATGAGGGCCTCCAGCTCACAGAGTGCCTCACTCTTCTGCCCTATGGTAATTGCGGCAATCGGATAAACAGTGCAGGAACCTTCTTTTGCGGACCTGTCAATGATATATTGCGTTACAGAAATTGTGTCATTGATGGGGTCAGTGTTGGGCATGCAGCAGACAGTGGTGAAACCGCCCCTGACCGCGGCAAGAGTCCCCGTCTTGATTGTTTCCTTATATTCATACCCGGGCTCTCTCAGGTGCGTGTGCATATCGACAAGACCGGGAATGACCAGACAGTCCGAGACATCGATGATAGTGGCCGGTTTGGGGCCTTTCCCTTTCGGATAAATTCCCTTTATTTTTTTCCCCTCAATGAGGATGTCCTTATAATCTTCCAGTCCCTGCGAGGGATCAATGACTTTGCCGTTTGTTATAAGAAGCTTCATCGTACTACTCCCGCAAGAAGATAGAGTACTGCCATCCTGACTGCTATACCGTTGGTGACCTGTTCGAGGATGACTGACTGCTTGCCGTCAGCCACTTCGGATGCTATTTCAACCCCCCGGTTCATGGGACCCGGATGCATGACAATTGCATCCTTTTTTGCAAGTTTTACTCTGCCCGGCGTGAGACCGTAGAGCTTAAAATATTCCTTGAGCGAAGGCAGGAATCCCGTGCTCTGACGTTCAAGCTGAAGTCTGAGTGTCATTATAACATCCACGTCTTTTACACCGTCTTCTATCGAATGGAATACATCTATCCCGAGTTTTTCTATCTCTGCCGGCAACAGCGTGGGGGGGGCTATCACTCTCACGCTTGCGCCGAGCTTTGTCAGTCCATAGATATTTGATTTTGCGACCCTGCTGTGTGCAATATCTCCTATGATTGCAACGGTAAGTCCCTTGATTTTTTTCTTGCAGGAAAGAATCGTGAACAGGTCCAGAAGGGCCTGTGTCGGATGTTCATTGGCACCGTCGCCAGCGTTTATGACCGAGATATTCAGTAGTTTGCTGAGATAGTACGGCACTCCTGATGAGGGATGCCGTATTATGACAAAGTCTGCGCCGAGCGACTGGATCGTCATTGCGGTGTCCTGCAGCGACTCACCCTTGACGACACTGCTGGTTGTCACAGAAAAATTGACAAAATCAGCGCTGAGTCTCTTTGCAGCAAGGGCAAAAGATGTCTTCGTCCTGGTGGATGGTTCAAAAAAAAGACTGACTACGGTTTTCCCCCTGAGAGGAGGTACTTTCTTGATGTCCCGCTCCAGGACATCCCTGAAATTGGATGATGTATCCAGAATATAATTTATCTCTTCTGGAGAGAGGTCCTTGATGCCTAAAAGGTCTTTTGAATCAAACATTTCGAACCCGTGGTTTTAGAATGACCGTTGAGTGCCTGTATTTCAAGACTTTTTCTTCTTTTTCGTTATGAGTATTACTACATCTTCCTTTTTTTCTTCCTGAAGATTTACTTCTATGCGTTCATTGAAGGACGTTGGAATGTTTTTACCAACATAATCTGGCCGTATCGGAAGCTGTCTGTGTCCTCTGTCGATCAATACAGCGAGCTGTATTTGCGAGGGTCTGCCAAAGTCTATGAGTGCATCCATTGCTGCCCGTATACTCCTGCCGGTAAAAAGCACGTCATCGACAAGGACCACGGCCTTATCCGTAATAGAGCAGGGGATCTCGGTTTTACTGACAACCGGCTGTTTCATGCTGGTATTAATGTCATCCCGGTAGAACGAAATGTCGAGTGTTCCGATATCGATGAGCCGTTCTTCTATAGATTCAATTATTGAAGCAAGTCTTCGGGCCAGAAGAACGCCGCCCTTCTGGATGCCGACCAGACAGATATTGTCTATCCCCTTGTTGCGTTCCACAATTTCATGGGCTATTCTCGTAAGGGCCCGCTTGATTTCTTTACTGTTGAGCAATTCTTTGGGCATAAAAAAAACCTTCGTCTGAGAGAGAAAAGGTATCAGTGAGAAAATAAATCTGGAATGTTTTTCTGCAATGCAACTGCAAATTAACGTTCCTTTCCAGCCTCTCAGGACCAGTTTAAAGGTTATGAACTGTAATCATCTTAATACAATTTAGCGCAGGTTGTCAATAGAATGGATAACGTGCTGGATGAGTAGAAATAATATCAAACTATTATGCGAGTATTAAAGTTTTTGTGCAGGAATGTCCGATATAACAGGTGTCATAAGAGGGTGAATCCCGGATGACGCTGAATAGAAAGGGGCTAAGATGGATATTCCTGTTAAAGAGGTATTGATAAAAAATGCCGGCGACCTGAAGGTGCTGCCATTTGTTGCGCGAAAAGTTCTGGATACTGTTGGAGATGAAAGGTCATCCGTATCAGATCTTTCAGAAGTGATAGAAAAAGATCAGACTATCAGCGCACGGGTCCTGAAGATATCCAACAGCGCCCTCTATGGATTGAGACAGGAAGTTACGAGTGTACATCATGCACTGCTCCTGCTCGGATTCAAGACAATAAGAAGCCTCGTTCTGTCTGTATCGACGAAATCTCTCTACAAGCAGTTCGGCATGAAGGAAAAAATTATATGGGACCACTCTGTGGGCGCTGCCATTGCTTCGAAAATTGTTGCAGCAGGGTTTGGCAGTGAGGTAGAAGAGATGGCTTTCATAGGGGGACTCATGCATGATATCGGAAAGGTTGTGTTGAACAATGAAACCCCTGATGCCTTTTCTGAAGTGATCATGAAAATCTATAACGACGGCATTTATTCAATGGACGCTGAAGAAGAAATGTACGGCTACAATCACGCAGAGATTGGCGCAAAGGTCGCTGAAAAATGGGGGTTCCCTGCACGACTGGTTAAAATCATTGCGAATCATCACCTGACCGTGGAGCACCTCGATGAAATCGGAGATTCCATAGAAGCCAGGAGCATTGCATGCGTTAACATTTCCGATAATATCTGCAAGGTGCTCGGCATTGGCTACAGGGACGCGGATGAATCATTGTCACTGGTTGAAATGCCCTCAGCGGTTTATCTGAATCTCGACAAGGTAAAACTGGATGAACTGGTTCAGAAAATTGATCAGGCCTACGATAACGAAAAATCCGCATTTGATTAAGCGGATTCATCTCGTTTGTTTCAAAAAGTAATCTTGCCTGTTGATTCTACTTTTTTCGAACGAAATTAGTCCT